>Ga0307990_1000356_pt1 | contig 42925 bp, 39 predicted proteins | sample EllFjometagen129_FD_203168 | JGI IMG/M metagenome (GOLD analysis project Ga0307990, IMG submission 203168) | Marine microbial communities from Ellis Fjord, Antarctic Ocean - #129 | ecosystem: Environmental > Aquatic > Marine > Unclassified | place: Southern Ocean | collected 2014-10-08
GTCCTCTTGTATTTAACAAGCTTGTTCTGCTGAAGAAATAGGTGTGATCGCACACCGGACATTTGAGTTTCTTCCCTTTGATGATGATTTCGTTTGATTGATTTTTGTTACTCATGTTTTTCTTTCCGTTAAATTCGCAGTAGTTCCATTTTTTCCCGAGCCTATTTATTCGCCCGGATTATTTTCAGGCTTGTATTCCAGGATTTCGCCCGGTTGACAATTGAGGGTTTCGCATATACTTTCGAGGGTTGAAAAACGAATGGCTTTGGCTTTACCCTTTTTCAGTATCGAAAGGTTGGCCATCGTGATTCCAACATTATTTGATAGCTCGGTAAGGCTCATTTTGCGCTGAGCCAATACAACATCGAGATTGATTATAATAGCCATAACCTTATATTGTTAGTTGATTATCTTCCTGTAATCTTGCCCCATGAAGAAAAACCTGCGAAAGCATTAGCAGGAATAAAGCAATGAAAACTATTCCCCCATGAAATTCGGTGGAACCAGATAATACCAGACTTTCAAAGGCCAGATGTTTTGCTATTAAAAAATATTGCAAAACTGAATATACCACCATAATTCCCCAGAGTATTAAAACTCCATACCCTATTTTTTGGAGCAATAAAAAATTGGTAGTTTCAAAAATTTCCCCACGGTAAACATTTTGGATAAATGCACGAAATAGTCTAAAGATGTAAAAGAATACAGCAATGACAACAAGCATAAAAACCCCGTAAATTTTACCAATCAATGGGGGTAACTCCGAAAATTGTATTTTCCCGTAAGCTTCAACAAAACTTACTTCAATTGAACGATCGAGCAATTGCAGCTTACCTTGTTCAAGCAAATCGAAGCCGACCGGCAGACCCACATGAAGGTTTAGGTCAGATCCAAAAAGACTAAAATACAGGCCAACGGCAAGGCCTACAGACAAAATTGCCGCAAAAACAAAAATCCAAAAGGTAATATTTGTAATCCAATAAATTACACTAATGCTCAAATGTCGTTTTCTTGTTTCCATAATAAATATATTTTATAATTTTCGACAAAGATAAAACATAATTTATTGTAAAACAAGTATTATTTATTGTTTATCAATAATTATTATCCTTTTTATAATAATTAATTATTGATAAACAAAGATAAATCCAGGAGGATTTCATAACAATTAGTTTACATTCTAATACCTGTGATTGATTAATTTTGCAAATAATTTTGATGATAAACTTTCTGACGGATTTAGTGCTTAAACCTGAACAATCTATGGGAAGCGATGTTAAATGATCGAATTTTAGTGATTAAAACGAATAAAGAAATTTTACAATGGGCAACAGAAAGCAGTTTATTTTAACAAAAGAAGACAAAATTTACACCATAAAAAATACTGATAAAAAAGTCCTTGAAAATTGGTACTACCTGATGACCCTTGGAAGACAGCTCGACAACAAAGCACCAAACTACCTAAAGCAAGCCCTGGGCTGGTCGTACCATGCACCCTATGCCGGCCACGATGGAATACAGCTTGCTATTGGACAGCTTTTTCAAAAGAAAAAAGACCATCTTTTTCCCTATTATCGCGACATGCTTACCAATATTTCGGCAGGATTAACTCCTGAAGAAATTATTTTGAACGGGATTTCCAAGGCAACAGATATTGCCAGTGGCGGCCGGCACATGTCCAATCATTTTGGAAAACCGGAATGGAACATTCACAATGTATCATCGGCAACCGGAAACCACACCTTACATGCCGTTGGCGTGGCGCGTGCAATAAAATATTATGGTGAAGATGCTGTGGCAATTAGTTCGCAGGGCGAATCATCCACTTCCGAAGGTTATGTTTATGAAGCTATTAACGGCGCTTCCACCGAAAAGCTCCCTGTAATATTTGTTTTCCAGGATAATGGTTTTGGAATTTCGGTTCCTAAAGAACATCAAACTGCCAATACACGTGCTGCGGATAATTTCCATGGATTTAAAAATCTTGGAATCATTTATGCCAATGGCAAGGATCCCATCAATTCGATGAACGCCATGCTTAAGGCGCGTAAAATTGTTAAAAACCAAGGAATTCCTGTAATTGTCCATGCCAACTGCATAAGAATGGGTTCACACTCCAACTCCGACAGGCATGATTTATATCGCGCGGAAGAAGAACTCCAGGAAATGCACCTGCTCGATCCACTCAAAAAATTCAGAGACCGGCTGATTTATGCCGGTCGATTTACAGCCGAAGAATTTGATGAATTCGATAAAAAAGCAAAACAAGAAATCTCGGCTGCACACAAAAAAGTTTTAAAAGCGCCCAACCCTGATCCAAAATCGATATTCGACTTTGTAATTCCCGATCCCTATGTTTCGGAAAAATATCCGAAAGGATTGCATGATGGCAAAGGCAAGCGCATTAAACTAATAGAGGCTTTGAACTCAACGCTTAAAGCCGAATTTCGCGCAAACCCCGACACCTTTATCTGGGGGCAGGATATGGCCAACAAAGAAAAGGGAGGCATTTTTAACGTTTCAAAAGGTATGCAACAGGAGTTTGGACTCAAGAGGGTTTTTAATGCACCCATTGCCGAAGATTTTATTATGGGCACCGCCAATGGTATGAGCCGATTCGATAAAAAAATAAGGATTGTTGTGGAAGGTGCTGAATTTGCAGATTATTTCTGGCCTGCCATGGAGCAATTTGTAGAGGCAACACATGAATACTGGAGAAGCAATGGAGCCTTTACTCCCAATGTTACCATAAGGCTGGCCTCAGGTGGCTATATTGGCGGCGGGCTTTACCATTCCCAAAACATCGAAGGAGCGCTCACCACCTTCCCTGGAATCCGCGTGGTTTATCCTTCGTATGCCGATGATGCTGCCGGTCTTTTACGCAGCAGTATGCGATCAGAAGGACCAACGCTGTTTCTTGAGCCCAAAGCTCTTTATAACGATCCTTTGGCTGAAACTGAAGTTCCTGATGATTTCGAGGTTCCTTTTGGTGTAGCACGCATCCGGCATCAGGGCTCCGATCTTACCATGATTACTTATGGCAATACCACGCATAAATGTGTGAAGGCAGCCGAAAGAATTGAAAAAGAAGAAGGAAAGTCAATCGAGGTTATCGACATCAGATCACTAATTCCATTGGATAAAGAAACCATATTGGAATCAATAAAAAAAACCAACCGCGCACTTGTTGTTCACGAGGACAAGGTATTTGGAGGTTTTGGAGGTGAACTTGCCGCTATAATTACCGAGGAAGCATTTGAGCACCTCGATGCTCCTGTTCGCAGAATCGGGTCAACTTTTACTCCGGTCGGGTTCAATAGAATTCTTGAAGCGGCGATTCTTCCCAACGAAGAAAAAATATACCATGCTGCTAAAAAACTACTGGCATATTAGCCCCTAAAAATATTAGCGGGTAATTTGCTATAACTATTTTATCTTATTTTCCGTAAATAGCCTCAACACCTGATAATTGTTGAGGCTATTTTTTTGTTCTACTCCCCAAAATCAAAAATCTTCCAAGAAAAATAAAAGAATATTGTGTTATTAAATATGGTTCTACTTCCATTTTTGTGGATGTAAATAATAGCTATTACTGTAAACAGATTTCTCACCGCCAGTTGGCTGCTCGAAAAGACAAGGATAGAATTCTTCAAGGGGTGGATAAAAGTGGGCGCTTCGCGCCCACTTTTATCCACCCCAATTCACCCGCCAAAGCCCTGTCATTTCGAAGGAGTGCAGTCCCGCACGTGCGGGAAGAAATCTATTTTACTACTCATGATTATTATTTTACTTTCCACTAAATTCTCAGTAGTACCTTAAATATTTTTTATGAAACTTTATCAAGTTTTGTTTTTTAACATATCTTTACAAATCATTTTTTTTGAATAAGTAAATGATTGAAAATTCATTCGGTAACAAAATAGAAATACTTTTAGTTAATGACCATCCAGGTAATATTTGCCTGACAAAAAACAAGATCATAATTTTACCTCAACATGATATAAAAGAAAAACCGGATGCTGAAAAAAACTTTTAAGATCTTACTTGTTGAGGATAATCCGGGCGATATTGCACTTTTCCAAACCTATCTTAATGAGATACATAATACTATTGACGAGCTGTCGATTGCTGAAACATTTTCGGATGCAGTAAAATTTCTATCTGAAAAATCTTTCGATATTGTTTTTACCAAACTCAACCTTCCCGATAGCAAAGGCCTGGTTACATTAAAAAACATATTAAACCAACAGCTTGCCTGCCCCATTGTTGTAATTATCGCAGCTGATGAGCGCGACACCGGACTTAAAGCCATACAATTGGGAGCTGGGGATTACTTATCAAAAGCAGAACTTAATAGTTTCAATCTCGAAAAATCGATTATTTACTCCATCGAAAGAAAAAAACTTACAGAACAACTTTTCGAAAGCGAATCACGATTTAGAAGAATATTCGAATATCCATCAATCGGGATTTATCGAAGCACATCCAGCGGCAGTCTTATAGAAGTAAATAAAGCCTTTGCAACACTTTTTGGGTATCGTGACCCAAAAGAGGTTCTTGATAAAGTAACTGATATTGACCAACATCTTTATAAAAATCCAGCTACTCGAAATGAAATCATGAATGATTTCAAAACTCAAAAAACAGAATTCAAGCTAATAGAAGTTGACTTTTATAAGAAAGATGGCTCAATTTTTAATGGCTTAGTAAATATGAGACGATCAGATGAAACAACATCTGATGATTTTGTTGTAGAAGGTTACGTGCAGGATATTACAGAAAAAAAGAATACAGATCAGAAAATAATAGAGAGCCTGCAATTCCATAAAGATGTAATGAATAACATCCCCAGCCCTGTATTTACAAAAGACATAAATCTGAAATACACAGGTTGCAATAAGGAGTTTGAAAAATACATAGGCTATAAAGAAGCAGATATTCTTGGTAAAACTATCCTTGATATAAAATCGAATGAACTTTCGAAGCACTCACACCGCATGGATATGGAACTATTAAAAACCAAGAAAAAGCAGGTTTTTGAGCACCAGGTTGATTATCCTGATGGAGAAAAACATGATGTAATTTTCCACAAAAATGTGATAATGGGACAAGGTGGAGATGTAATTAGAATAATTGGACTCATCCAGGATATTACAGATAAAAAACAGGCATTAGAACAATTGCGTGAAGAATTATCCTTGAATGAAGCAATGACTGAACTTTCGAAACAGTTGCTCAAGCCCGGGATTTCAATAAGTGAAATCTCAACACTTATTCTTGAATTTGCCAAAAAACTAACAAAATCGGAGCATGGCTACGCCGGAACTATTGACCAGGGGAATGATGACTTGCTGTTGCACACTTTTACAGAAATGATTAAGGATGATTGCAATATTAAAAACCAAAAACCGAGGTTTCCAAAGTTTGGTGAAGAATATCCCAAATTGTGGGGGCATTCCTTAAATACTCTCAAGGCCTTTTATACTAACTCACCCCAATCTCACGAAAAATCAGGTGGATCTATAAATGGACATATTCCTTTAAACAATTTCCTGTCTGTTCCGGCAATAGTAAATGGAAAACTTGTTGGCCAGATTGCATTGGCTAATTCAGCAAAGCAATTTGATGATGATGACCTTGAAGATGTTAAGAAACTCACCAATCTTTTTTCGCTTGCCATCGAAAAACAAAACAGTGTTGAAGAAATAATTAATGCACGTGAAAACGCTGAACTTTCTGATAAACTTAAATCGGCTTTCCTTGCCAACATGTCTCACGAAATCAGGACTCCATTAAATGCCATTGTCGGGTTTGCGCAAATGCTTGGCGAAGAAGGTATCGGGCATGAAGAAACACAGGAGTTTAAAGGAGTTATCATTAAAAACACCGATATTCTCCTAAAGCTTATCAGCGATATAATCGAGATGGCAATGATTGAAGCCGGAGAATTGAAAATACATCCTGAGAACAGGCCGGTAGTTGATACCTTGAACCAAATATTTCAAATTTGGCAAATGAATGATGAAGCAAGCGAAAATGTGAGAAATATTAATTTTAAACTTGATATTACTAACCAGGAGGAATCTAAGAAAATTTTTAAAATTGATGCCCTGCGCTTCTCACAAATTATTGATAACCTACTGATGAATGCTTTTCGTTTTACACGCGAAGGAGACATTACTATTGGCAACTACTACATCGACAATCAGTATGTGATAATATACGTGAAAGATATGGGCGTTGGAATTTCCAAAGAAGATCAATTGACTATTTTCGACCGCTTCAGGCAGGTAGATGAACTCAAAGTGAGGCCATTTAGCGGAACAGGATTGGGACTTGCAATAACCAAAAAACTTGTCGAACATCTATCGGGAGAAATTTGGGTTGAATCTGATCTTGGCATAGGGTCAACATTTTATATGAAATTTCCATTGGTTGCCGGCAAAGTATCAGAACAAACGACTATTACCAAAGGTGGTGATTCACCAACGCCTCCGAATAAACAAAAAAACATAGAAGGGAAAAAACTGCTAATTGTAGAAGACAATGATGCCAGCTTCGATTTCCTTGAAATAGTATTGAGGCGAAAAGGTGCCGAAGTAAAAAGAGCCATAAATGGTAAAGAAGCAGTAGAAAAAACCGAAAACGAAGACTTTTATATTGTATTAATGGATTTGCAGCTACCCGAAATGAGTGGTTTCGATGCGATAAAAAATATCCGACTAACAAAAAATGCTGTGCCTATTATTGTTCAAACTGCTTTTTCGGAGCAAAATGAACGCGAAAAGGCCTTTGATGCCGGATGCGACCATTACCTTGTAAAACCAATCACAAAAAATAAACTTGAGGAAGCCGTTTTAAAATTCTGTTAGAGACAATGACTGAATGTTGAGCAGAGCTGCCTGCCCCGACCCTTCGGGGACATCCCGCCACTGCGGGAACTGAATGATTGAATGAATGAATGTGGAGCGAAGGGACATCCTCGCCGTAGGCGGGATTGAGCGAAGCAGCCTGCCCCGTTTTTCGGGGACATCCTCGCCGTAGGCGGGAAATGAATGACTGAATGAATGAATGTGGAGCGAAGCAGCCTGCCCCGTTTTTCGGGGACATCCTCGCCGTAGGCGGGATTGAGCGAAGCAGCCTGCCCCGTTTTTCGGGGACATCCTCGCCGTAGGCGGGAATTGAATGACTGAATGAATGAATGTGGAGCGAAGCAGCCTGCCCCGTTTTTCGGGGACATCCTCGCCGTAGGCGGGATTGAGCGAAGCAGCCTGCCCCGTTTTTTCGGGGACATCCTCGCCGTAGGCGGGATTGAGCAAAGTAGCCTGCCCCGTTTTTCGGGGACATCCTCGCCGTAGGCGGGAATTGAAAAAATTTAAGATATGCCTTTTTTAAAAATACAAATTAACAGAGGAGTAACAGATGCTGACAGCATAATTATAAATGCTTCGAAACTGGTTGCTGACTTATTGCATAAGCCCGAAAATTACGTGATGGTCGAACTTAATGTAAACCATAATATGAGTTTTGGTGGCATAAAAGAGCCTTTGGTTTATTGCGAACTAAAAAGCATTGGCCTGCCGGCCAACCAAACTAAGGAGATTTCAAATAGATTAATGTCTTTTTTGGAGAAAGAAACGGGAATATCTCCTTCACGGATGTACATCGAATTTAGTGATGCAAAAAGAAATATGTGGGGCTGGGATAGTAGTACATTTGAATAGTTTTCGTCCTGACAAGCAACTATACCGATTTGATCTCCATTATCTTTTCTTCAAATTCATTATTGGGAATCAATGAGCGCTTTTTAATGCGGTTTTTGTAGGAGTAAATAGTATTGATTGAAAAATTTAGAATACGGGCAATTTTTTCGTTTTCTAAAATACCCATCCTTATTAATGCAAAAATGCGTAAATCAGTATTCATAGCTCCCTGATCGGTAAGATAAACGCGATTTTCTTCATCAAAAAGAGCATTAAAACCATCTACAAAGTCAGGGAAAATACTCAGGAAAATTTTGTCGAAATTATGGAACAATTGATCCCTTTCTCTTTTAATAACCAACTTTGATAATGCGTGATCTATATTTTCGTAGCGCTTATTATCGAGGTTTCGGAGTATCGATTCTTTTAAATGCTCCAGCTTATCAACATAGTTTGTACTTATATTAAAATAATAAGCAATGTATTCTTCCTTAATTTTATTGGCTTCCTTAAGAGTGTTGTTCAATGATTTTAAATTCATGTTGGCTTCCATAATTGCCACCCTGGCGTTCTTTAACTTTGTAAGTTGCTTGAAAATTGTAATCAACGAAAAAATGATAAGCGCTGAAAGGACAGCAAGAAATATTACATAAAGCTCCAACTGCTTTTTTTGATTTTCGATCAATCCCAGCTTTTCGCCTTCGATAATAGGAAGAAGGCTGGATATTTGAAAAGACCTTTGCCTTGCTCCATAAAATCCCGCATCCTGGTTGGCCAGGACAATGTATTTATGCGCCTCTTTAATTTCGCCAAGGTGAAACAGCACATTGGCAAGGTTTCGTAGTGCTATTGTTTCGGTAACAGTTGATTTAATATCATTTTTCGCGGAAGCAGCATAGTATTCAATAGCCATTATTGTATCTCCGGCCTCAAGACTGCATGAGGCCATGGCGGCATATACCATAGCTTTTTGATGCAAGGACACATCAAATTCATTCAATACCTTTTTGTAAAAATACAAAGCGCTGTCGAGGCGGTTATTGCAAAGGTTTAATAGTGCCGTTGAAGCCCACTTTTGATAATTACCCGGATTGGTAAACTGAATGGCCTTTTTGGTATAAACAGTTCCTTGTTTGTAATAAATTGGCGCAAAATAGGGGTCATTGGCATATTCTGACATATCAAAGTAAGCCCTTGCTTTTAAATCGAAATATTCAACCTTTTGCTTGTTTTCCAACAATTCAGGATTGATCGTATTCAGTGTATCGAGTGCTTCGTGAAACATCCCAGACGAAAGCAAAACAAAACTCATCTTCATTTTAGCTATTGAAATCAAGCTAGGATTTTCCGATTTGAATGCTAATGTTTGCATTTGGCTGGCATAGTAAAAAGCTGAATCGTAAATAAAAGAACCAAATTCATTAAACAGTGCATAGTTTAATTCGAAGAGTGAATTTTCGTTATTATCAGCGGGGTATGATAATTTTTTTCGCAAGCGATCAATTGATTCATATTTCTTATCTAAAAATGCTTGCCGGTTATCGATCACCTTATCCAGAGAAACAAGAATACTGTCGATGGTATGGTTTCCAAATAAGGTGGTGGCAATTATTAAAAAGAATATTGTAGTATAAAATGACCGCATTGTTAAGTTTAGTTTGATAAAAAAAATGATGGCTAAAATTAAGTCTTTTTATTTTACAGCAGCAAAATAATCTAAAAAACGAATGTATTTACGCCTATTTAGCGAGTGCCTATAAAATCAATGTTTTTCACTAGCCCCGGGCTTTAGCCCGGGGAAAAATAAATTTAGCAGTGCCTCCCCGCCTTTTCGCTGTCAATGCCAAAGGCATTGACAGCGAAAAGGCGGGGGCATTCATCACATCAATTTAATCCACACCCTAAAGGATGTGGCAATTGATATTTCAAAAAAACTGACTTTATGGACTGACACTACTTAATGTGTGAAAATGAGGGTATTATCGGGCAGGAAGAACTATAATAAACCTGGATCCTTTGCCCGATTCACTCTCAACAGTAATTGTTCCATTATTTTTTTCGATAAATTCCTTAATAATAATCAAACCCAAGCCTGTTCCTGATTCATCATCGGTTCCGTAAGTTTTTACTTTTTCAGAGATTTTAAATAGTCTGCCCCGGGTTTTATCATCCATGCCTATCCCGTTATCTTCAACAGTAATTCTAACCCGGGCTTTATCCCTTATCGACCGAATCCAAACCTTTCCTCCATGATTGGTAAATTTAATGGCATTGCTTACAAGATTCCGAATAATGGTGAGCAACATATTTTCATCAGCCCTGATCTTTATATCTTCCTGCACCTCATTAAATATCTTAATCTGTTTATTGTAGGCATGAAGGTGGTTTATCTCAAGCACGTCTTGTATAACAGGAAATAAATCAATTATTTGGATATTCAGCGAAATTGATCCGGTTTGCATCCTGGCCCAGTCAAGCAAATTTTCGAGTAGTGCGTAGGCAGATTCCGATGTTCGCTGAATTTTTTTAAGCATATCAAGCTTTAATTCCTCGGAAGTGTCATCGAAATCCTCCACGAGCAATTCGCTCAAACCAAGCAAACTATTAAACGGATTTTTTAGGTCGTGGGCCAGGATAGAAAAGAATTTATCCTTGGCATCATTGGTTTCTTGTAATATTTTCTCAGCTTTACGGAGCTGAATTTCGGCGTTTTTAATTTGTGTAATGTCTTTAGAAATACCAAAGGTTCCAATTACTTGCCCCAATTCGTTGCGGAGCAGCATTTTGGAGGTAGTAGCCCAGGTTTCTGGTCCATCAAAATGTGTTTCTTTTTCTTCTTTTGAAATGGTTTTACCCGTCTTCATAAGGTGTTGCTCATCATCAAAGGCCTGTTGAGCATGTTCTTTCGAAAAAAGATCAAAATCAGATTTCCCGATAAACTCAGATGCGTCTTTAAAGCCAAGTTTTTTGGCGTGCAAGCGGTTGGTAAGAAAAAATCGCCCCTCGATATCTTTAAAATAAATTGCATCGGGCAATTGGTTAAGCAATAATTTAAAAAGATGTTGATTGCTCACATCAGGATGCGATCCGAATTGAGGCCTAACAATGTCGGTAAAAAAACCAAGCAGTAATTTTTGATGGGCAAGACCCTGAAAATTCGCCTTAAAAAAAGTATCACTATCTGATTTTACCCCACCCGGCAAGCTTACTTCAATTGAAAACGAATGTACTTTTCCTCCGATTAAATTCTTTGCTTTTTTCCTGGTGTCCAAAAAGGCGTTGTTCAATCTAAATACAACGGGTAAAGGCCTTTGCAATACCTCATCTTTTTTAAGATGAGTAATTTCAAGAAAGGCGCTATTAACATCAACTATCTGTAAATCGGGATCAATAATAGCAGCCGCCTGACTAAAACACTTGAGTAAATCTGAATTATCCATGCAAAACAATTGTAGAAAATCACTTTTTCAAAGCTTGATAATTTGCCAAATTTAATGGAAATAACCAGATAAGAATTGTTTAACTAATAAATAAATCATCGAAAAAGCTTACTTTAACTTTTCCCAAATTTGCCTGAGTGTATTTGTGATCGCAGAATTTGGAGCAAATTCAATAATAGTCTGTCCTTCTATCATTGATTTCACAAAACGATCGTCGAAGTTCAGTTTTCCCAAAAGTGGGATTCCCATCGCTAAAAGAAGTTCTTCTGCATTTTTAGTCATTTCAAGGTTCATATCCTGTTTATTGATCAATGCAAAAGTTTTAATACCAAATTTCTGTGTCAGTCCCGAAACTCTTTCAATATCATGTATGCCTGTTTTGGAAGCCTCCACTACCAACAAAACCTTTTGTACACCGGTTAACGAAGCTATAACCGGGCAGCCTATGCCCGGAGGGCCATCGTTTATAATAAACTCAAAATCCATTTTCCGTGCAATTTCCCTGGCCTTGTTGCGCACTATTGTAACCAGTTTTCCTGAGTTTTCCTCGCCGGGACCCATGTACGCATGAACCATTGGGCCAAACCGGGTTTCGGAAACATACCAAAAATTATTGAAATTTGTTACCATCTTAATGGCACTTGAAGGGCATAACCGATGACACAACTTACAACCTTCACATTTATAAGGATCAACTGCATACTTACCAGCATGTGTGTGATAAATCGCATCAAAGCGGCAGTTATCCATGCAAATTCCACACGCAGTGCATTTGTCAGGATCAATCACGGCTTTCGAACCACTATCAAAAGCATTTTCCTCGTTAATTTTCGGATTGAGCAATAAATGAAGATCAGCAGCGTCCACATCGCAATCGGTAAATACAGTTTTTTCGGCGAGGGCAGCAAGTGCGGCGCTTACCGAGGTTTTGCCGGTTCCACCTTTTCCACTCAATATGGTAATTTCTTGTATCATTATGAATTCAGAATCTTGTTAATTTGTTCAAATATCTTTAAAAAATGTTTCTCATATTCAGGAAAAGTTTCAGCCAACATTTCATTTCCTGAGTAAAGCCTTGCAATTTCCATATCGAAAGGAATTTTTTCGATTGTCATAATCGACTCATCCTCAAGGAATTTTTCCACTGCATCATTTCCCATACCAGATTTATTTATCACCACCCCAAAAGGCACATTGAGCTCTTTAGCCAACGAAACTGCAAGTTTAAGATCGTGAAGGCCAAAAGGTGTAGGTTCGGTAACAAGTATCACAAAATCGGCATCTGAAATGGTGCTTACCACCGAACAAGAAGTTCCGGGGGGAGCATCATAAATAGTGATATTGCCGTAGTTGTTGCTTGCTTTTTTAATTTTTCTGATTACCGGGGTTTGCAGTACACTGCCTACCTTTAGCCTGCCTTCAGTTAGTCCCCGGCCAGCCTTCAGGTCAAACCTGGTCATTGTTCCAATTTCATGGGCAAACTCAGCAATGGCATCAAATTTACATGCATGGAGGCATGCGCCACAAGAATGACAAAGGTCAGTTGCGATCTCGGCATGACATAATGGAGGAATTACTGTAATGGCATTGAATTCGCAATATTCAACACATTTTCGGCAAAAGGTGCATTTCTCTACATCAATTTTCGGGACCGGCAATTCAACAGGTTTTTGTTCTACAATTATCCTTTCCGGGAAAAAAAGTGCAGCATTGGGCTCTTCCACATCACAATCTACCAAGCTTACTTCCCGGTTGTAATACTTTGCAATTGTATGATAGAGGTTTACAGCTATTGTTGTTTTGCCTGTTCCTCCTTTTCCGCTGGCTATGGCGATTTTCATGAAGCTTGATTATTAGTTAATGGTTATTGGTTAATGGCCCCGAAAAATAGAAAAATTTTAATTTTCGTAATTTTTCGAGGGTGCATGGGCAAAGCCCGGCATTATTGGTTATTGGTTATTAGTCCCGAAAAGTAGAAAATCTTTGATTTTCGTAACTTTTCGAGGATGCACGGGCAAAGCCCGGCATTATTGGTTAATGGTTAATCGTTATCCCGAAAAGTAGAAAATTTTCAATTTTCGTAACTTTTCGAGGATGCTCGAAAAAATATGAAATCATAGATTTCTGTTTTTTCGGCATTAGTTATTGGTTATTGGTTAATGGTTAATCATTATTCGTGAACCAACCTCCCACAAAAAAATGCCACAAACCCCCACCCCGGAGACCTGCGGCATTTGACTAACCGGGCAACTAAGACTGTCCACGGTCTTGACCGCGACCACGCCCGTTTCCAAAACCACGGCCAAATCCAAAACCACGACCAAATCCAAAACCACGTCTCCAGCCCCTGCGCTCGTCAGCAAGTTTAAGATCATCATCTTTGGAATTTTCGGGGTCTTTGCATTTCCCGAGGCCTCTGCCCGACCTTGAACCTTTTCCTTCAGGTCCTGTTCTGTCTAATCCTGGCATCATACACCTCCTTTTTTAATGGTTAATAAAAATTTAATTTATTCTCTTGCAAATTATTACTTATGCTAAAGAAGAGATAATCTCTTTAATCGTTTTTTGGTCATCCTGCATCTTTACCAACTGCACTTTAAACTTGTCGAGCATTTCTTTTGCCTTCGGCCCAAAATCTCTTGAAATAGCCCGGTTTACACCCATGCTCAATATCATTTCCGAAACCTTTGTACCGGCACCACCTTGCGCATCTTTAAATTGGTTTTTTATAAAGGTAGTTTGTCCGTCTTCATCATTATAAAGACAAAAAAAGGCGCATCTTCCAAAGCGTGGATCCATCTTCGATTCCACATCGGCTGACGATGCTGTAATTACTGTTTTCATGTTTAATTGTTTTTATTAATATTTTCAATTTCTTCGAATTTGCAAATTGGACAAGCCATTTTTGTCCCTGGTGATGGTATGGTAAAAAGATTAAAACATTTTGCACACTTAAACCAGTTTCCCTCAAGGCTCGCATTTCCATAAACCGACTTAATACTTTTAACCTCCACCAGTGCTACTGCAACTTTGCGGCGGGCACTTTCGTAGATTCGGGCAAAGGTTGGGCGCGAAATCCCCATCAACACACAGGCCTCGTGATGCGACATGCCACTGTAATCAGCAAGTTTAATGGCTTCATACTCTTCGTACAGCAATTCAACCTCAGCCTTTGAGCTATCATTATTGCAACCATAAGGCCTGAAACCTTTAAACTTTGGAGGCTCTACAATTTTTCTCAGTGTGCGTTTGCGTGGCATAAATCAGTTTTAGCCCGCAAAGATAATGAGAATATTCTCATAATAAAAAAATATTGCACAATAATTTTTGATGGTGTCCGGTTAAATTTTATAGATTTTTTCCCGAAATTTCGGGACTACCAATGACAGGTTTATGTAAAACGCTGAAATTCTATCTATTAAACAGACCTCTCAGTCGCAAGCTCCTTCGAGGTGACAATGCTTCCGTTTGGTTAGTGGGAGGAGGGGAATCGGGCGCTTCGCGCCCGATTCCCCTCCTCCCAAATCAACCCGTGGACGGGGTCATTTCGATGCCGCACGTGCGGCAAGAAATCTATTCCATAATGAGGAAATGACATTAGGGAATGGATAAAAAAAAAGAAAAGAAGGGAAGATCAATTACTTCCTTGAAACAATTGATAATCCTACAAAAGTAAGGAGGCCATTTAATACTAATAGTTCAAATCCAAATTTGTAGCCATCAAAAAGCACAGTTGAATAGGTACTTAGAAGGTAACATAATGCCGGAGAAATAATGGCAATAAGTGGCACCCATTTATCCTTAACATTCCGATTGGTAAACAAGCCAAAAGCAAACAAACCAAGCAAGGGACCATAAGTATAGCCTGCAACGGTAAACAGCTCTGAAATTACAGCATCATTATTAATTGATTTAAAAAACACTATAACAATGATGAGCAAAACTGCAATACCAAAATGGGCTTTATACCTGATTGTCTGCCGCTGTTTTTCAGTAAGGTTTTCCCGACGATTAATTCCTAAAACATCAACGGAAAAAGAGGTGGTTAGTGCTGTAAGTGCGCTGTCGGCACTTGAGTAGGCTGCTGATATCAGCCCGATAATAAACACAACTGCCGCAAAGGGACCAAGATGTCGCAGTGCAATCTGGGGAAATATGGTATCGGAAGTGCCGGTAATCTCGATGCCTTTTTCACGAATAAATATCATTAAGGCAGCGCCTAACGAAAGAAACAACAGATTTACCGGAACAAGAATCCAGCTTAACGAAATAATATTTTTTTGTGCATCGCGAAGGTTTCGGCAACTCAAACTTTTTTGCATCATATCCTGGTCAAGGCCGGTCATTACAATGGCGATAAAAGCACCGGAGACAAACTCCTTAACAAAAAACCGCTTATCCTGCCAATTGGTAAAAAGAATCCGGGAATACTCGCTATGGATAACTTTTTGGCCTAACGCTCCAATGCTCAACGACATCTGATCTTTTAAAAAATATACTGTCAGCAACACCGAGGCTAACATAAAAGTGGTTTGCAAGGTATCGGTCCATACAATGGTTTTAATCCCCCCTTTAAAAGTATAAAGGTTTATTAGCGCCATAAAAATAACAACCGTAAGCCAAAATGGGATTCCATAACTATCGAAAACAAAAATTTGCAGGACATTAATAACTAAAAACATCCTGAAAGATGCCCCAATTACACGGGATAGTAAAAAATAAAAGGCACCCGTTTTATAGGATCTCTTCCCAAAGCGATCGAGAAGGTATGTGTAAATTGATGTAAGTTGCAAGCGGTAATAGAGCGGAAGTAACACTTTGGCAATGGCAAAATATCCGATTAGATATCCCAGAACTACCATCATATACGAAAAGCGGGCATTTTCTACCCATCCGGTTACCGAAATAAAAGTTACTCCCGACAATGAAGCGCCAATCATACCATAAGCAACCACAAACCATGGCGATTTTCGGTTACCTAAAAAATACGACTCGTTGTTGGATTTTCGGGCTGTTATAAAACTAATGAGAAAGAGCATTAGGGTATAGGCCAAAAAACTGAGGAGGATAAGTTGTGAAGACATTGGGTTCTTTAAATCTTATAAAATTGAATAGATATTATTTGAGGGCGAGGGACAAATCGAATAATGACTGAAACCAATAATCCACTAGGGCAGGGTTTTCGCGGGCGATAAGATTATCAGCACCTATTAAAATGGTTTTCATTTTTAGCCGCCTGCCAAATTGCATGTCGGTTTTAGAATCCCCGGCAATAATCGATTTTTTAAAATTTATTTCCGGGAAATCTTTTCTGGCCTTCAATGCCATTCCAATTTGTGGTTTTCGGCAGAAGGGCTTTGTATGGCTTAATCCGGCGCAATGGTATATTTTATCAATCCTGCCGCCAGCTTCCTTTATTTCTGCCAGCATGCTTTTATGCACTCCCTTTAGTTCATCTTCGTTCATCAATCCTTTTCCAATTCCCTGCTGGTTTGTAACAATCACAATCCTACCAAAAATTCCGGAGAATACTTTCAGTGCATCCAAAGCTCCTTCGAAAAAATGAAACTCTTTGGGAGAGCGCACGTATTCATCCACAAGCCGCTCGTTAATTACACCATCCCTATCAAGGAATAGTGTCCAATCATTAGAAATATTCAAAGTCTTTAAATTCATCTTGTGCTTTTTTGTAATCTTCGGGCACACCAATATCAATAAAATACTGGCGGCAAAGAATGCCATAAATTTTTTCAGTTTTATAAATCTTTTCAAAAAAATCTTTCTCTAACGAGAATTTATCGGGGAGGTTTTGAGATTCAAAAAATCGTTTATTAAAAATATAAACGCCCCCGTTAATAAAGCCTTTTCCTGATTTTTGATTTTTCTCCCAAAATCCGGTTATTCTTTTACTTTCATCTCGTTCAATACTCCCATATCGTTTTACATCATCCAATTCGCGCAAAACAATACTTAGCTTTGCCTCCATTCCCCGATGGATGTCGAGGAATTTTTTATAATCGATATGATAAAAAGTGTCGCCATTTAGCACATAAACAAGCGAGCCTTTTGCCATTTTCATCGCCAACTTAAGTCCCCCTCCGGTCCCGAGAGGTTCTTTTTCGATGGCATAATCCAATTTAAAGTTTTTGTAATGGTCACCATAATGCTCAATTATTTTTTCATGCAAATATCCCACCGAAAGAATAACTCTTTCGATACCGAAAACATCAAGATAATCGAGCTGATAATCTAGGAAAGGCTTGCCATTAATTGGAGCCATACATTTTGGGAGATCGCTAACAACGTTGCTCAAACGTGTACCAAAACCACCTGCCAATATAATTACCTCTTTTATCATACCGGAAAAAGTGTTGATTCAACAATTTCGCATATTATATGCCCCAGAAGAATATGTGATTCTTGTATCCTTGGTGTATCATGGCTTGGAACATTGAGTAGGTAGGTACATAAGTCTTTCATTTTGCCGCCCGACTCCCCTGTCATTCCAATAGTTATCATCTGCTGCTCGCGGGCAGTATGTATTGCCTTTATAATATTTTCAGAATTTCCGGAAGTTGAGAGTGCAATAAGTATATCTCCCTTGCGACCCTTTGCCTTAACCAGCCTTGAATAAACTTCATTGTATGAATAATCGTTGGCAACGGCTGTGAGGTAGGATGTATTTACATGCAGGGCTTCGGCAAACAAAGGGGGGCGATCGTAATAAAACCTTCCGGTGAATTCAGCTGCAAGATGTTGTGCATCGGCAGCACTGCCGCCATTTCCGCATAAGAGCACCTTCCCGTCATTGCGAAAGGCATTAACAACAACATCGGAAATTAACTGCAGATTTTCTATCAAGGTCTTATCCCCTAATATCTTCTGTTTAACTGCAATAGAATCTATGATTGATTTTTTGATCATTTATTATAATTAAATAAGGTGCAAAAATAACTTTTTCGTACTACACCTAAATGTGGTGATCAAAAATCTGACGGGTGTCCTGATTTAAAATCAAATGTAAAGATAAAAAAGTTAGGTACTACTGCGAATTCCATGGATAGCAAATTATTTATAATTACTAATTTATTCATTATTACTCAGAATGATGAAAAATTGTCAAAAGATTTCTCTCTGCCAGTTGGCGGATACTAAAGACAACTATTTGAAAAACGTTGAAAACTAACTAATAAACAGACCTCTCAGTCGCAAGCTCTATACCAATGACAAGTTTTTGTAACAAGTTGATTTCAAATGATAAAATAGATTTCTCAGTCGCTTCGCTCCTTCGAAAAGACAGGGCTATAATGTAGTTGTGGGGAGGGGAACATCGGGCGCTCTGCGCCCGATGTTCCCCTCCCCATACAACCCTGTGTGATGCCCTGTCTTTTCGATGCCGCATTTGCGGCAGATAAATCTATTTCTAAATGATTCATTCAATTGTATCCACAAAAATAGTAGTAGAACAAAAAGTTGAAAAAAATCAAAGCAGGGGTGATGTTAATTTTTGTTTTTTAATCAAAGCCCGGTACTTAATCCATCGAAACATCTTTGAGAACCTTTCGGTAGGCGCTAAAAATATTTGCACGTGAAACAAAACCGATGTATTTGCCATTATCAGTAACAGGGATATTATAATATCCGGTACTCCTGAATTTCTCCATTACACTATCCATAGGTTCATTAAGCGAAACTTGCGCTTTAGCATGTAAAATATAGGTTAAAATGGGCTCATCATATTTTTCGGGATGAAACATGTCTTTGCGAATATCATCCATATCTATCAATCCAAGATAAATCCCGTCAGCATCCACCACCGGAAAAATATTTCTGTTCGACTTCTCGATGAGTTTGGTAAGATCGCCAAGTTTGCTTTCCGGAACAATGGTAAGAAGGTCATTATCAATTACCCGTTTTACATTAAGCAAGGTAAGCACAGTTTTATCCTTATCATGGGTAATTAAATTCCCGCTTTCGGCCAACTGCCTGGTAAAAATGGAATGTGGGCTAAAGGTTTTTATTGTAATAAAAGAAATGGCTGTTGTAAGCATCAGGGGCACAATAAGTTCGTAACCGTTTGTCATTTCTGCAATAAGGAATATTGCAGTAAGCGGCGCATGAAGCACCCCCCCAAGCACTCCGGCCATCCCGACAAGGGTAAAATTACCTTCGTGTAATGGATCAATAAAGCCCAAACTATTGAGTCCCCGCGCCAAAGTAAATCCGGTAATTCCTCCCATTACGGCTGCGGGAGCAAAAATTCCACCAATACCTCCTGCCTCCGTGGTGAGGGTAGTTGCAATAATTTTTGTAATTATAAGCAATAACAGAAACAGCACAAAAATCCATGAAATGTCCCTGTACTCATACAGGGCAGTATTGTTTAACAATTGGTCAGAGCTTCCTGTCATAATCAGCTTAATGGCATCATAGCCCTCACCATAAAGTGGCGGCAGCAAAAATATGAGGACACCCAGCGCCAGACCTCCAACAAATAGTTTTTTCCACCATTGATCGAACTTCTGAAACCTTGATTTAATATAATCGTGCATCCAGCTAAAATACAGTGAAACAAGGCCGCACAAAACCCCCAATAAAATAAAATAATGAACATCACTAACTTCAAAAGGCTGTGTAACAGAAAAGTGTATAAGGATATTTTCGGCAAGTAATAGTTTTGTTGTTATGGCACCAGTTACCGATGCAATAAGTAAGGGAATTATGGAGATGGTGGTGAGATCGAGCATTAGCACTTCAAGACTAAAGATTACCGCGGCAATAGGTGTTGTAAAAATTGAGGCCATAGCCCCTGCTGCACCGCATCCAATTAAAAGGGTAATATGTTTATAATTTAGCCTGAGCATCTGCCCTATTCCTGAACCAATGCTTGCACCGGCCGCTATAATCGGCGACTCCAACCCTATTGACCCTCCAAAGGCTGCAGTTAAAGAACTACCAAAAAGCGATGAGAAAAATTTGTGGCGTTTCATTTTACCGTCCAATCTCGAAATTACGTACAGGATACGGGGAATTCCATGATCGGTTGAATCCTTTATTACATATTTAATCAGGACAACTGCAAGTGCAATTCCAATTCCGGGATAGAGTACATATAACACATTTTGGCTGGAGATGGTAAAAAAGCTGGTTAGCTCACTCTTTATATAAAACACAAAACTCTTTAGCAAATATGACGACAGGCCGGCACCAAGGCCAATGATAACACTTAAAATTATTACAAAATAATTGTCGGGCAAATGCCTGACACGCCATATCATAAACCTCCCGATAGTCCTACGTATTTTCATGCTGATAAAATAACTAAAATTTGCAATGATAACCAAATTAGTCCTTGCAAGAAAACCCTAACAATTAGATTTTCAACATGACTAGTTTTCTTGCAGATACTAATTATAGATTAAGCTGCTCAAGGAAAAAAATAATTACTAAATTAGGATTTGATTTTCTTTTTCCTAACTTTGCCCGCAAATTGGAAGTTAAAACTTTAGCTACTTATTAATCGGATTTTCAACCCTTTAATAAACCCCCTATGGTGAGCCTTCCACAATTTAATTTTTTATTAATTATTACTTTTTTATTAATTATTACTTTTTTATTAATTATTACTTTTTTATTATGAAAATTTTTGTTGCAAACCTGAATTTCAATCTTCAGGAAGACACTTTAAAAGAAATTTTTGAAGCTCACGGAACCGTTGAATCTACCAGGGTTGTTACCGATAGAAACTCAGGCCGTTCCAAGGGTTTTGGTTTTGTTGACATGCCAAATGAAGATGAGGCAAAAAGCGCCATCGAGGCACTGAACGACACGGAAGTAGAAGGAAGAAATCTTGTTGTAAAAGAATCGGAAGAAAAGCCCCAAAGGCCAAGGTTTACAAACAGGAGACCTTCTGACGACAGATACTAACATTCGGTAGGATTAAATCGTAAAAAACTTCAGGAACGGACGGGCAAGAGCCAGTGCGTTTTGAATTAAAAAACCAGTCAAAAAGCAGCCTTATCACAAAGATGATGAGGCTGCTTTTTTTTCGAGTCCCTGCACTAAGCAGCGAAGCACTTGATCTTTACACGGACGAAATTGACTTTGCTTCGGGTTACGAAAAAAAGCGCTCAACTCGTGTTTGCTAATCTCCTTCCCCCCCAGTCCAATAAGCTCAATCATGTCATCATCCCTGAGGCTGAGGGCAATTTTAAATTTCCTCAATATAATATTGTTATTCAACCTTTTTTCGGGTATGGGCTGATCGCCATCTCTTTTCCCTCTAAATTCTACAATAAATCCGTTAAGAAATGCTGCCATCTGCTTATCGTAAAGCTGTTGCCATGCAGGATCATCATCTCTTTTAAGCCAGTCGCTAACTTCCGCCCTTGTAACTGTTTCGCCTCCCAGTAAAAAAAGACCAATCATTTTTGTATCGCTATAATCATAAATATAGCGAACCCGCCTTAGAATATCGTTGTTTGTCATTTTCGTTTTTTCGTTTTTTCTTCCTTTTCAGGAAAATCAATATAATACCCTTCACGGGATAAAAGATGATCGAGATTAGCAATTCCATAAACCACAACCGCAGTTACAATAGCAGCGTGTTCCTGGTATTCCGGGATACTCTTGTTGTACAAATCGCGTTCGGTGTGCCAAATTTCATAATAGCTAAAGTTATATCCTTTGGAATCCCGGTTATCAAAACCAATGGTAGGCACACCTTCAACGGCAAAGGGGCCGCTATCGGTGCCCCAGGCTTTAGCGGGTTTTTCGCGTGGTTCACGTTCTGATATTTCAAAAGGGAAATCCGGGTTTATGCTGCTGAGGGGAGCGCAAATTTTCTCAAAATCATCACGCATGGCCTCCGAAACACTGATGCCTGCCGGAACTGTTGGGCCACCATCACGGTTAATCATATTGGAGATTTTATCGAGCTTATCGCCATTTTTTTCCACCCAGCTTTTAGAGCCCAAAAGCCCGAACTCTTCGCCCGACCATAGTATTGCCAGGATTGTCCGCTTAGGTTTACCCCCGGCGGCCATAATTAAACGCGCTGCTTCCATAGTTGGGGTAACCCCGGAGCCATCGTCAACACCACCTGTTGCCACATCGTACGAATCTAAATGCCCGCTCATGATAACATACTCATCGGGGAATTCGGTTCCCGGAATAATCCCGATAACGCTGTGATATTTAACCGGACCCATTTTAAAATGATTCCGAATATCAAACTCCAGTTGGAAATACCTTCGTTCTTCCGCCATTTGTTTAATGATTGCATATTGATGTTCATCAAGCTTAATATCGGGGATTTCAGGCAGCGTTTCGAAGGTCATTTCATCAATATTTTTGCGATCGTACAAAACCCGAATTGGTGTTTTTGCCGATTGAATAATTCCTAAAATTCCGGCCTCACACATTTCTTTATAAAAAAGGGCAGGCTCTTCGATGAGCGGTAAAAGCTCTTTTTTAGGTTCATCACTACCCCGGTTTTTACGATTTTCTCTTCTTATTTCATCATTTTTTTCATCAATAATTATATTTTCAATTCTCATCGAATCCCGGATGCTGTCAGCATTAGCTGAGAAATCTATTGGCCAGCCATCGCTATCGCCCGAGATTAAAACCCATGCACCTTTTAGCGCACCTTTCATCCGATCGAATTCTGCCTGGGTTTGGGGCTCGATGAGTACATGACCGCGTTGCACCCCCTTTGTTCCCGAGGTGTACGATGGTGTTGCAAAATGAAGTTGCATTCCATTGTCAGAAAGCATCCGGCCAAACCAGGGGCCACGGTTAAAGCCAACCGGAAGTTCGCCGGCTTCATCCATCACTACCTCCATACCCCATTCGGTAAACTTATGTGCCGCCCATTCGGTAGCGTTTTCATAAGCATCCGAACCGATGGGCCTGCCGCCAAAACGGTTGCACAACACATCGAGATGATGCATCACCTGGTTATCGGTTTTACCAATTTCGATAATTTTATCGACAATGCTGTCGGTTTGGGATTTTGATGATAATGCCAGCAGGAGGCTGAATAGAAGGATTAAAGTTAGTTTAAATTTCACTTTTTTACTTTTTGAAGAGTAGATTTTAGTTTAATGAAAATTCCATGCTTATTGAATAGTTTTCAATATTTTGGCAAATGTAGAAAAAATACGAAATCATGGATTTCTGTTTTTTCGGCATTCAACATTCGGTATTCGATTCCGCAGGTGTGGACACGGATATCCTCAAACTCCAATATTCAAAAAATCTCATTTTAAGCCAGGGTTTGATCGAGTAGGAATTATACTCCAAAAATAAGAAAGACAGTATTTTATATAAGATAACCTACAAATTTACGTTTTTTTTAACTAAACTAATTTCACTTGCAAAGTAAATTATTCACCAATCAATCTTAAACTGTAATGAAGTATAATCAAACCCAAATTGTCATGAGAAAACACATATTGTTTGTATTTGTATTGCTGCTCGCTGGTGTGGCAGCCACGGCACAGGATGATAGCAAATTATCCTACACCAAATTGCTCGACGATCCCTATCGAATTCCTAACCTGGAGATTGAGCTTACACCCGCCTGGTTTAATGTTAGTGCAATAAATATCGCTACAGCAGGCTGGAAAGCAGGGGTAAAGTTTTCGCCTTTTAAAAGCCTGCAGGTAAATGCCGGTTTTGGATCGACATACGCGAAAAAGGTAGTTAATGGAAATTATCCGGGAGCATTGTTTAGCGATTACAAACCGTTCAACTACTCCTTCGATCATCCTAAAAACCCACTTTTTACAATCAACCAGGACATACAAGGCATTAGACTTATAAATGCAGGCCTGAGCTTTGCCTTCAACGATAAGGTGAGAACATCGAAGGATAAGCTTACCCTTAACAGCGATGAAACTAACTATGGAAACATGCGTGTGATAAACTCCGATGTTACCTACATCGATGTTCAATTGAGAAGGAGGTGGAGCGTTGGCCTTGAGTACTTCAGCAACACAAATACCCTTGATTTGTATCGTCTTGGCGATCTGGCCATAAGTGATAACTATTATGAGGATGAGGACGGCAACCGGTTTTATGGCGATGGTGTAAAGTACAGTGGTGTTGACTACCAAAACCTTAGCGATAAGCCGAATCCCACAATCGACAGAACCATCCCCGCCGAAGTTGGGGGCGATGATTACGATTATGGCTACCAGGGATGGATAACAAACATTAACACCAAGGGTATTGCCATTGGCATTTCGCACGAAGTGATCAGGAATTATATGTGTGATTTTGAAAACTTTGGAAAACGCGGGAACCAAACCATTCGTACCTGGTACGCCGACCTGCTGTTTGCATCAGTGGATGTGGACAAGCTTATTTTTTTTGCCGCCGATACAGAAGCCACTATTTATGGTTACGAAATGGGAACCGATACGCGTGAATACGACCTGACGGGAAGTGGCGAACATAAAATTGAAACCAACAATGTGGGCTTCAGAATTGGATTCGAATCACGAGGCATTAGCCCTACGCGTATAATAAAGTGGGTCGAGCAGGATGAGGCCAGCCGCATGATAAATCTGGGCTATAAATTCGAGGCAGGCATCAATCCGGGCATCAGCGGCAAAGGACTATACATGTTGCTGGGTATTTATTTTACTTTTAACGGACAGGTTTAGAAAAACATTGAACCATGGACAACAAGAACCAATCGTATGCTTCACAGTTTTATCCCGGCGATAATGCCACCGGTGCTAAGGCTCCATTGCAGCAGCAGGCCGGCCAGGGCACTACGGGAAACAAAAATACCAAAGATTCCGATCCCCTCGTGCAACTTCCCAAAGGCGGCAGGGCTATCAAGGGCATTGGCGAAAAATTTCAGGCCAATCCCCTCACCGGCACTGCCGGCATTACCGTCCCCTTGTCCATCAGTCCGGGGCGGGCGGGCTTTGCGCCGCAGTTGAGCCTTAGCTACGATTCGGGCAGCGGCAACGGTGCCTTCGGGCTGGGATGGAGCATTGGCCTGCCCTCGATCACCCGCAAAACCGACAAAGGTTTGCCCCGATACTTTGACCCTGGCCATGACTTGCCCCCACAGGGAGTAAGCCAGGAGGGCGAAGACACCTTTATCCTTTCGGGTGCCGAAGACCTGGTGCCCCTGCTCAACGCTGACGGCAGCGCCCCCGTGCCCGAGCAAAAAACTTATCAGGGCCAGGGGTACTCCCTTTTTCGCTACCGCCCGCGTACCGAAGGCCTCTTTGCCAAAATCGAAAAATGGGTACAACAGTCGGATGGTGACACCCACTGGCGCGCTACCACAAAAGACAACATTACAACGGTGTATGGCGATTCGCCCCAAAGCCGTATTGCCGACCCTGACAACCAAAGCCACGTTTTTCAGTGGCTCATCCGGCGCACCTTCGATGTCAAAGGAAATGTAATTGTATATCAATACAAGCAGGAAAACCAGGCCGGTGTGGACAACGAAATTTACGAGAAAAACCGGCTCAAAATCAACAATGCTTTTAATATGCAATACCTCAAAGGTGTGTATTATGGCAATGCAGGCATGTATGCCGATGGGGATGCGCTGACGGCGATGGATTGGCATTTTCAGCTTGTGCTCGACTATGGCGAACATGATGCCACGGCACCCATGCCTGACGACGACAACGACTGGCTGCTACGCACCGATGCCTTTTCCACCTTTCGGGCAGGTTTCGACATACGCACCTACCGCTTGTGCCGGCGGCTCCTGATGTTTCATAGTTTTGAGGGGCACCTCGGCACTGGCTGGAAGCTAACAAAGGCCACCCAACTCGATTACAATTACCACCCTGCCTTAACTACGCTGGCCGCCGTTACCCACAAAGGCTATCGCGGTAGCGAAACAGCAAGCTACCCTCCCGTGGAGTTTAATTATACCCAAGCCGGGATTGACAGTAAAATTCATTCGCTCGACCTCGACGATTTGGAAAACCTCCCTGCCGGTACCAACACGCCGGGATACCGCTGGATCGACCTCTTTGGCGAAGGCTTAAACGGAATCCTTGTCGAAAATGACCAGGCCTGGTACTACAAGCCAAACAATGGCAACAATCAGTATTACGACCAAACAGCCACCGAACCCGATGCAGAATTAGGTGCTATGGTTCGCCTGGCTTCAAAGCCATCGCTTGCTGATTCGGGGCTTAAATATCAATTGGGCGACCTGAATGGAAACGGCCAAACCGACCTCGCGATTTTTTCTCCACGAATTTCGGGTTACCACGAAATGGGCCGCGAAGACCAATGGGAAAATTTTATCCCTTTTAAGGATATCCCCAACATTAACTTTGACGATCCACAGTTGAGGATGATCGACCTGAACGGTGATGGACATGCTGATGTGCTCATTACCGAAAACGATTGCTTCACCACTTATTACTCCAAAGCCAAACAAGGCTACGGGCCTGCCCACCGCATAGCCAAAGATATGGACGAAAACCAGGGGCCGGCAATAGTTTTTAACGACGGCACCCAAAGCATCTTTACCGCCGACATGAGCGGCGACGGCCTTACCGACATCGTGCGCATTCGTAACGGTGCAGGTGATTATTGGCCCAACAAGGGCTATGGCCGCTTCGGGCAAAAGATAAGCTTGAAAGATGCACCCCATTTTGATTTTCCCGATCTCTTCGACCCCACACGCATCCGCCTGGCCGATGTTGACGGCTCAGGTACTATCGACATCATTTACCTTTCGGCCAAAAAAACCTTTTACTGGAAAAACCTTGCCGGCAATGCTTTTAGTGAAGCTGAAGAAATTACACTGCTGCCTGCCTTCGATGGCAACGCCGCCATTTCGGTTATGGATCTGATGGGCAACGGAACTTCGTGCATTGTTTGGTCCTCATCATTGCCGGGTGCTTTTCCTGGTAGGGTGCAATACCTCCAGCTCACCAGCGGTGTTAAACCCTGGTTGATGAGCCAAATGAACAACAACATGGGTGCCCTGCGTAAAATGTACTATGCTCCCTCTACCAAGTTTTATTTGCAGGATAAAAAAGCAGGCTTACCCTGGATTACCAAACTTCCCTTCCCGGTACATGTTCTCGAAAAAACCGAGACCATCGACGAAGTTACCAACACACGCTACATAAATCGCTACGCATACCACCACGGTTATTTCGATGGCGAGGAGCGCGAGTTCCGTGGCTTCGGCATGGTGGAGCAATGGGACATTGATACACTTGCTGAAGTTTCTCCCCCAACAGGCGAAGACCAAGAGGGGGTCTATACCAAAACCTGGTTTCATACTGGATTTTATAAGGACAGGAATAAAATATCCACCCATTACCAAACCGAATACTTTAATGGCGATAATGATGCCTGGTTGCTGCCCGACACCACCTTCCCCCCTCCAGGGGGAATTGAGGGGGGTCTCGAAGCCGGCGAAATACGCCAGGCTTGCCGCACCCTTAAAGGCAGCATACTTCGGCAGGAAGTTTATGCCTGGGACTTCCCCCCTCAAGGGGAGACTGAGGGGGGTGGACCAAGCGGCGTATTTACCGTAGAGGAAAAAAACTACAGCATTAAAAAAGTGCAGCCCCTGGCCGGGCAAAAACATGCCGTCTTTCATATAGTTGAGAATGAAACGATCTCATACAACTACGAGCGAAACACCGATGATCCCAGGATTTTACACCGTATCGTACTGGAAACAGATACTTTTGGCAACATTACCAAAGAAACTGAAATTGCCTATCCGCGCAGGAATGTCCAGGGCAGGCTTCCCGAACAGGAAGAGTTGCTGGTGAAATATGACGAAAAAGAGTTTATCAACGAAGATGACAATGCGTTGTTTTACAGGGTAGGTGTGCCCAAACAAAGTAAATCGTACCAGGTTTACGGCTTGGTTTTTTCTGGAAATATAAAATTAGATAGCAGTATCATTGCCATCATCAGCAACGCTACGCCCATCGACTATGAAGCATCATATTCAGGATCAGGATACGAAAAACGCCTGCTGGCACACAGCAGGCAAACCTATTATTCCGAAGACCTGAGCCGGATGTTGGCCCTGGGGCAAACAGCCTCGCACGCCCTGCCTTATCACACAAGCAATCTCGCCTATACCCCCGGCCTGCTGGCGCTGGTAAAGGCCAAAAACGATACGCACGGCAGCTACCACAACAACATGCTGCAGGCTACCGACCTGCCACGAACACTGGTTACTACCGGCAAATACGCCAACGAAGGCGGAAAGCTGTGGCAGATAAGCGGCAGACAAACCTTTGACGCTATTAGATTTTATTTGCCGGTTAGCAGCAAGGATGCCCTGGGAAACACCACGCTTATGCTGTACGACGAATACAAGCTGCTGATAACAAAAGTTAGCGATCCCCTTGGCGACGAAACCGTGCTTGAAAACGACTACCACACTTTGCAGCCGCGCGAGATTACCGACCCCAACCTCAACCATACCGAGGTGGCCTTTGATGCGTTGGGACTTGTAAATGCCACGGCCATAAAAGGGAAAGAAACCGTAAATGGTTGGGAAGGCGACACCATTACCGACCCTACCGTGCAAATGGCTTACGACCTACACAACTGGAAGAAAAACGGCTTACCGGTTTATGTGCATACCACGGCACGCGAAACCCACAAAGACCATAACACCAACCGGCTGCAAAGCTACACCTACAGCGATGGCCTGGGACGTGAATTGCAAACCAAGGTGCAGGCCGAGGATGGCCTGGCATGGCAGATAAGTGCCCAGGGAAAACCGGAACAGGTGAATACCCGCGACCGCTGGACGGCGACCGGCCGCACCCTGTACAACAACAAGGGCAAAGTAGTGAAACAATACGAACCCTGGTTTTCAGCAAGCCATGAATACGAAGGCGAGGACGAGCTGAGCCAATACGGCGTAACGCCGATTTTGCATTACGACCCCGTGGGAAGGTTGGTGCGAACCATTTTGCCTGACCACAACGAGATTACAGTTGCGTTTGATGCCTGGCAACAAAAGAATTTCGACCAGAACGACAACAACGATACAACACCGCACTACGATACCCCGCAAATACAGCATTACGATACCCTGGGCAGGTTATTCCTTACGCAGGATGATAACGGAGTTAGGGGAAGCGCTGTTTATTATGAAACCCGGCAGCAGTTCGATATCCTAAGCAATGTAACTGCCGTGCAGGATGCCAAAGGCCGGTGGATGACCGAAAACATTTACAATATGACGGGTGAGGTGGTTTATACATTTAATATCGACAGCGGCAGAAGGTGGCTCCTTAGCAACATTGCCGGCAAGCCCATCCGCCTGTGGGACAACCGGCACCGGCAAATGGAATACAGCTACGATGCACTGCAACGGCCAAACAATACTTCTCTGCGCCTCAGCGCCTTAGCGGTGAGCCTTATAGAAAAAATTGTTTACGGCACCGCCACCGCTACCAATCACAAAGGCCAAATAGCGCAGCACTACGACCAAAGCGGGAAAACACATTTTACGGCTTACGACTTCAAAGGAAACTTGCTATCTTTGACGAAGCAATTGTGCAGTGATTATCAAAACACCATCAACTGGGACAATTTTCCAAATCTCGAAGCAGATGTTTTTGCACAAAGTTTTACTTATGATGCGCTAAACAGGCCCGTGGAAATAACAAAACCCGACAACAGTTGCAGCAAATATTACTACAATAAGGCAGCACTAATGGAACGCGTAAATGTGACTCACCGTGGCGCTGCCGTCGATTACGTGAGCAACATCAACTACAACGAAAAGGGCCAGAGGACAGAAATTTATTTTGGCAACGACTCGAAAACCGCCTACACTTACGACACGGAAACCTTCCGCCTAACGCGCCTGCTCACCACCCGCTACAAAGGCCAGGACATTTTGCAGGATTTGAATTACACCTATGACCCCGTGGGCAACATTACCCGCATAGAAGACGATGCACAGCAAACTTTCTATTTTGATAATACGGTAGTTGCCCCGGTGGGCACATACACCTACGATGCTTTGTACCGCCTCACCGAAGCCACAGGCAGGGAATTGAAAGGATTGGCTATGCCCACACATACCGACTTTGCCAATAATATAGGCTTACCCAACCCGGTGGCGAATGCGTTACAAAACTACACGCAGCAATACACCTACGATGCGCTGGGCAACATACAGCGTATGCAAAGCAAGGGTTTTTGGACACGCGATTACTTTTACAATGCGGGAGTTAACACATTAAAAGGCCACACCAGCGGAGCAACAGAATACACTTACGATGCCCACGGAAACACTACCGCAATGCCGCACCTGCCCGCCATGGTTTGGGATTACGCCGGCCGCTTAAAAGAAGCAACGCTTAACGCCTCACATGACAAAGTTTACGATGTTTACGATGCAAGCGGTGAACGTGTGCGCAAGGTGATAGAGAAAACCAGCGGCATTATAGAGCAGCGCATTTACATGGGCGGATACGAGGTTTATAGGAAAAGCATCTCTGGCAGCTTAAACTTTGAGCGGGAGACCTTAAGAATAAGTGACGATAGAAAAGCCATTGCCAACATAGAAACCAAGACTGTGCAAAATGGCATGGATATATTACCGCACCCTGCCATCCGCTACCAGTATGATAATCACCTGGGCTCGGCCTGCCTGGAACTGGATAACAGTGCCACCATCATTTCTTATGAAGAGTACCATCCTTTTGGTACCACAAGCTATCGTTCAGGAAGGACAGAAACTGAGGTTTCTTTGAAACGTTACAAATACGTTGGTAAGGAGCGAGATGAGGAAACCGGGCTTTATTACTACGGAGCAAGATACTATGCTGGTTGGCTTGGGAGGTTTGTGAGTGTTGACCCGTTGTCGGGAAAGTTTCCGTTTTATACCCCGTATCAATATTCCGGTGATAATCCGGTTACTTTTTATGATTTAGATGGAAATGAACAGGTAAATAATACAAATACAAATGTTGAGCAAAATGGACAACAAGCTAAAATCGATACAAATCTATTAAATCGTTCAAAAATTAATTCCATTCCCTCTGCCGGTGAGATATTTACTAATTCAGAAGGAAAATCCCTGAAGGTTGATCAAAAGGGAGATCGAGTAGAAGTGGACAATATAGAAGGGATGCATTTATCACAAAAAGGTTTGGACTTTATTATAATGGCAGAAGGTGAAGGTAAAAAAGAATTAAACAAATATGATGATAGCGGAAATTGCATATTGTTCTGCCCATACGATGATGATGCAGGAAATGCGACAATAGCTTATGGACACTTAATAGATAAAAGTTCATACGATATTCGAAAGGCAGAGCATGTTAAATGGGATGAAGGATTGACAAAGAAAGAAGCTATTGAATTATTAAAAACCAAAGATGTAATTGACAAAGGTGAAAAAGATGTTAAAAGATTAATAAATAATGATGTTAAACTCTCACAAAATGAATTCGATGCACTTGTTATAGCCAAATATAATGGTGGTTTTGGCAAATCTGTTGCTAATGCGGTTAATTCTCGAGAAACTGACCCATCAGAAGTTTACAAAGCCTTTTTGGCTAGAAGGTTTTATGAAGATAGCGAAACAAAAAAAATGGTAGAATCTAATGGCCTAATTAAGAGACGTGCTATGGAAGCCACAATCTTTCTTTACGGGAATTATGATCCTATTCCTAAAGGAGTTAAAAACAATGAGGGAAAGTTTATTCACGGTTATAAAATTTATTATAATGCTTGGAAAGAATTTATTAATAAAAAATAAAGATGAATATTTACTTAATTATTATTGGCTTATCAATCGCAGGCTTCTTGAATGGTCAAGGCAATATTCAAAATCACCTTCCTATTGGTAATTTCGTTGCATATAAAATTGTCCACGAAAATGCCATTGGTGTTATTGATGAAGATGAATTAATGAATGATACACTGCTGATAAGTAATGACTATTGTATAATTTTTGGTGATACAATATTTTCACCTGTTTTTTCATTATCAAAGCATTTTTATAATGATTATTTCGATAAAAGACATTTCTCAAATTTAAATGACTTTACAATATTAGGAGATACCATAAATGAACTAAAAGTAGAACCCTATTTACCAGATAGGTATGATAAATTTGGAAAATCATATAGGCAGTCTTTTTATTTAATTGTTGATAAAGAAATTGTTATTTATGATATGGAAGGTAATTGGATATTTTTTCGGAAAACAAAATATTAATCTTGCTGTAGCCAATGAAAAATAATGACAAAAAAGCCTTATACACGTATCAAAATGACCCGACGTTGCATGCGCTACAAAACTACACGCAGCAATACACCTACAATGCGCTGGGCAGCATACAGCGTATGTAAAGCAAGGGTTTTTGGACACGTGATTACTACTACGCAACTGCCAACAACCGCCTGCTCAACCACGATGGCGGCTCCAACGTTTACCGCTACGATGCCCACGGAAACACCACCGCCATGCCGCATTTAAGTTCCATGCAATGGGATTACAAAGACCAGTTGAAGGAGGTTGACCTGGGCGGTGGCGGAACAGCATATTACGTTTACGATGCTTCTGGTGAAAGGGTAAGAAAAGTAATCGAAAAAACCGGTGGCATAGTTGAGCAAAGGATTTACCTGGGCGGCTGGGAAGTTTACCGTAAAACAATATCGGGAAACCTTAATTTTGAAAGAGAAACATTAAGAATCTCCGATGACCAGAAGGCCATTGCCAACATCGAAACCAAGACTGTGCAAAATGACATGGATATATTACCGCACCCTGCCATACGCTACCAGTACGATAATCATTTAGGCTCAACTTGCCTTGAACTTGATGATGCCGCAGCTATTATTTCCTACGAAGAATACCATCCTTTTGGGACTACAAGTTATAGAAGCGGAAGAACTGAAACTGAGGTAAGTTTGAAGCGCTACAAGTATGTGGGAAAAGAAAGAGATGAAGAAACCGGTTTGTACTATTACGGCGCGAGGTATTATGCCGGATGGCTGGGTAGGTTTGTGAGTGTGGATGCTTTGGCAAGCCAATTCCCGCAGTTTTCTCCTTTTGTTTATTCTAATAATAATCCTTTGCGCTATTCTGACCCAACGGGGATGCAGAGCGAGGATGAGGTGGATCAGGTGCATCCTCCGGTTGGACAGCAAAATCCTAACATAAACCTTCCAAATTATATCCGTGATTATCCGATAAAAGCGGATAATACAAATCTGAAACTTCCTGATGTAAATGTTTATCAAATTCAAGAAGGTAATAAAAATCCATTTTCAAACGTATTCCGTTCCGAGCCTGAAATACCTTCAATTGGACCAGACAAAAAAATTGAATGGGCACCTGAAATGATTGAGCAAAACAGAGCCTATTGGGAGCTGCAACGAAAGATTGATGAGCATATTGAAACTCAACAAGCACTACATCCAGTGAGTTTTGGTGGGAAGGGTTTCGGAGTTGGAGCAGTCCCGGCATTGTATGAAGGAATGAAACAAATGCCTTCGATGATGTTACAAGGTTTAATGTTGACAAAATTTAAAATCCCTACCTATCAAAAGTTTGCTCCATATACAAAAGGATTATTTTCTGGGTCAAATCACAATGCTTTAAGAGGAGGAGCCTTTAGAATATTAAAAAAGAGTATTAATATCAATAATAGGATTGTTGATATTGCGGAACCAAGTTTAAATATTTTGTTTAAAGGTAAAGACTTGGAAAGCGCATATAAACATATTAGCGAACTTGACTCTATTCCAAAACCAAAATGAAAAAGTTTAGCATCTTTATTCCACTCATCTTACAAATACTGAGAATTTTGCTTAGGATAATTCTTATTATCGTTGGAATAGAAATGTTTTATAGCTACAGAGGTCATACATTCGAACATTGGTATGAATACACGGGAAGGGTTATCATTGTCTTTACAATTATCGGAATAGTATTATTATTAGATCGTAATAAGAAATAGAATGAATACTTTAAATACAAAAGCACGATGGTGGAATGGTGATTATTCTTACGACAACCACGGAAACACTACCGCAATGCCGCACCTGAGCAACATGCAATGGGATTACAAAGACCAATTAAAGGAGGTTGACCTTGGCGGGGGCGGAACAGCCTACTACGTTTACGATGCTTCTGGTAAAAGGGTAAGAAAAGTAATCGAAAAAACCGGCGGCATTGTAGAGCAGCGCATTTATCTCGGCGGATACGAGGTTTATAAGAAAACAATTTCCGGAAGCCTTAACTTTGAAAGGGAAACATTAAGAATAAATGACGATAGAAAAGCCATTGCCAACATAGAAACCAAGACTGTGCAAAATGGCATGGATATATTACCGCACCCTGCCATCCGCTACCAGTATGATAATCACCTGGGCTCGGCCTGCCTGGAGTTGGATGAAAACGCGGCCATTATCTCGTATGAAGAGTATCATCCTTTTGGAACGACTTCGTATCGCAATGGCAGAACCGAAACCGAGGTTTCGCTTAAACGGTACAAATATGTGGGCAAGGAGCGGGACGAAGAAACGGGTTTGTACTTTTATGGGGCACGGTATTACGCGGCTTGGATATGTAGGTTTGTGAGTGTGGATCCGTTGCAACGTGAATACCCACATTACACTCCTTATCAGTATGCGGGCAACAAACCGATCAGTTACATTGATCTGGACGGGCTGGAGGAAGTGGAATCTGACAAAATAAATTTAAGGCAGAAATCAGGCAGTCTTTATTTCTTTTTCTTTCCGGATTTTGGATCGTGACCACGTTGCTTGGCCATATCTTCAAGCTTTTTTTGGAAGCCTGATTTTTTGACAGTCTTTTTCTTGTTGGCTAAAATTTGCCTGCGTATTTTATCCTCGTCGATGGTTTGGCGGATAAGGTACATCTGGGCAAAAGTTATCAGGTTGGCCAGCAAATAATAATAACTCAAACCCGAGGCGTAGTTATTGAAAATTCCAAGAAACATCAGTGGCATAAAGTACATCATTACCTTCATACCCGGCATTTGGGTTTGGGCGGATCCCATCATGTCGTTATTTATTTTGGTATAAATGATTGTTGAAATGGTCATCAATAAAGTAAATAAACTCACATGGTTTCCGTAATACTGGCTTACAAGAGGAATTTGCGTTGACCAGGATACAATCGAATCGTAGCTACTTAAATCGTGGGCCCATAAAAATGCCTGTTGTCGCAGCTCGATTGATGAAGGGAAGAACCTGAACATGGCAATCAAAATTGGAAACTGCAAGAGCATTGGCAAGCACCCCGCCATTGGATTTACACCGGCCTTTTTGTAGAGTGCCATTGTTGCCTGTTGCTTTTTCATGGCATCCTCCTTCTTGGGAAACTTCTTGCCCAACTCTTCGATTTCGGGTTTTAATACCCGCATTCTTGCCGAAGACAAATAGGTTTTATAGGCAATCGGGAAAAGTACAAGTTTAAGCAAGAGGGTAAGAATCAGGATCACGATACCATAGTTCCAGCCGTATCCTCCCAACCAGTTAAAAACCGGAAGTACAGCAATTTGATTTATCCATGCCAGGAGGAAAAAACTCCAACCAAGCGGAATTTGTCTTTCAAGTTCAAGGCCATATTTCCGGAGGGTTTTGTATTTGTTGGGCCCAAAATATAATGAGGAGGCAAAGGTTTGTGAGGGTTGATTAAAAAATGGCACCCCGATAATTGCTTCCATATCCCTAAGGTAATGCGCATTTGTTTCCTCTTCACGTAAAAATGCCTTTATATCTGCATTCTCAAAGGCCTTGTCGGCGATGAGTGTGGAAACAAAAAAACGCGACTTGAAAGAAACCCATTTTAACTTTGTCTTTATACTTTCTTCGTCATCCTTGCGCTCATTTAAGTAATCAACATCATCCTGGTAATATTTATAATAGATGGTCGATTCAGCCCGGTCGTTATCCAGACTGGCTTCCTGCTGCCTCAATTCGGCTTGCCAGGTAAGGTTTAAAAAACTTGTCCCGGGGTCAATTACCGTGTTCATCCCTTCAAGGTTCAAATCATAGCCCATCATGTATTTATCCCCGTAAAGGGTATAAACATTTTCGATGTACTTATCGGTGCTAAAGCCATCGCCCTGATCAACATACAGCCGCATCGAAAATTTTAACGAATCCTGGTCCTTAACAAAAAGTGAATCTTTGCCTGCATCAAACTGATTAAAAAAGTGGGGCTGGAAATATAGATCGTTAGTATTGATACTGCGATTGTTGGCAAAAAATGTGTAGCCAAAAGTTGTGTTTTCATTATTATAAAGCACCAGGGGTAACGAATCGTAGGTTTGGTAATTTTTAAGTTGCACTTTTACAATCTTACCCCCTTGATTGGATATCTTTAGTTTGATTACTTCATTTTCGAGTACGAAGTATTTCTTTTCACCACTGCCTGATCCTGCAAAAGCCCCGAGTTTATCAGCCATTGCAGTTTTAATTGCTCCGGTATCTTCTTCAACAGCTACAGCATTTTGCTCAATTGCTTGTTGCTGCGAGGTATTTTCAGCACGTACTTTCCTTAATGAGTCCTGAACTTTCGCGTTTTCAAACTGCACCCTTGCAATTGAGTCTCTTACAAAGTTATCGCGTTCTTTTTGCTCCGCTGTTGGGGAAGTGTAAATGGTATAACCAACAAAGATGCCTAAGATGAGGATTAACCCGATTATTGTATTCTTATCCATGAAATAAAGCTTTTCTATCCTAAAAAATTGGGCGCAAAGATAGATATTTTTAGCTCAAAAAATGGCTACTGTTTTTAGGATATGATTTTACTGATGGAGATAGCGAGAACATCAAATTTGTTTATTGGTCTTTAGCGCATTACAATTTTATTTAAGAAGCCAAAAAAAGTGCAAGTTCATTAAATCAGACAATCGACAGGTGATGTTTCCAAGAAATTATAATTGATGTCATTATAGTTGATCCACTTTAAATTGGTGCTGCCGCCTGCACCATGAACCTGTTCAGTTTTAATCTTAAGTTTTTTATCGGGAGGAGAAACAAAGTGAATTCCAAGCCCTAAACCTTTAAAAATAAACCAAACACCCATCAGCACAATAAATACCGGCACTACTTTGCGCATGTATTTTCTAACCGGAGCTGTAACAAAGTTGCCAAGCAAATTTAGCCCAAGCATTATTGGGATCGTACCCAAGCCAAACAAAGCCATGTAAAACATTCCATTTATGGCGCTTCCTGCCGCCAACGATAAACCTATGGCAACGTACACAGGGCCGCAGGGTAGCAGTCCGTTAAGCAGCCCGATGAGGAAAAGTGATGAATATGATTTCTTACCAAATAACAATCCCAAATTCGATTTTACCTTATTAACCAAAGGAAACAAAGGTGATTTCGCAGCCAATGAATTAAATAGTAAAGGAAAGAATACTGATAAAATCATTGTGGAGCCAATGGCAATCGAAAGCCATTGTTGCAGACCTGCAATCATTAAACCCTGGCCAAGCAGGCCAAATATGAGACCCATTACAGAATAGGTAAGGGTTCTGCCAAAATTATAAATTACCGCGCTTGATACACGTGAAAACCATGTATTACTTTTTAAGGGCAACGCAACAGCTATCGGACCACACATGCCAATACAATGAAACCCGGTGAGGAATCCAAAAACCAGTGCCGCCGACATCATTTCTATTTGCATAAATATTCTTTTTATTAAAACATCTTATTTTCGTTCAATACAATACTACCAATGACAATAAATGACTACCAATGACTTTCTTTAACCACAAAAGTTCACAGAAGTACACATAAGTAATCAATGACCATCAATGACTAAAAATGACCATCAATGCCGAAAAAACAGAAATCTATGATTTCATATTTTTTCGAGCATCCTCGAAAAGTTACGAAAATTAAAAATTTTCTACTTTTCGGGATGACTACCTATGACTTTCTTTAACCACATCAGTTCACAGAAGTACACATGAGCAGATTTAAATTATCAAACACTACAAATGACTTTAAATGACAATAAATGACTACCTATGACAATCAAAGATTTTTTATTTTTCGGGATGACTTTCTTGTACATAAATTTCCTTTTCGGTAAAGTAGAATGTTTCTTCATATTCCCATTCCAACTTCACGATGTATTTCCCTTTTTCCAATGCATTGGCAATGATTCGTTGTTTTCCGTGGCCATCAGTTTTAATAAACATAAAAACATCCTGTATTCCGGATGAGGGCCTGAACAACTGAATTTCACCTTTAAGTTTTGAAAAATCAAAAATCTCGGGAAAACCAATCTCAATCGCATCATCCACATACTTAACGCTTACATTTTTTTCTAACTTTAATGCGTTATCGCGTTTATCAATCATTGTTTGGTGTTCGAGTTCACGTGGGTAATAATCGTCGTGGACGAGGTTAATAGTATTTTGATAGGTGATAAAAACCATTAGCCCCATGCCAATCACGAAAATTATGATGGCCAGCACTATTCCATGTCCCCAGTTGAATTTCATCGTTTGTTTAGTTATTCGATATTTGTTAATTGTCCCGAAAAGTAGAAAATCTTTGATTTTCGTAACTTTTCGAGGATGCCCGGGCTTTGCCCGGCATTATTTGTTAATTGTTATTTGTTAATTGTTATTGAGCCTGTCCGCCAACTGGCGGATTATTAGTTATTAGTTAGCCCGAAAGTCCCGATAACTATCGGGATCGGGGCTTATCGAATTAATTTGGGCCGACAAATGTCAGATCAATTTCTTCGATGAGTTTTTCGCCGGTAAACACCCCAATATTTATAGGTATTTTCCCGTCAACTTTATCTTTATCGAGAAAAACAAAAAATACACCTTCGGTCGATGAAGCACCCTTCACTTTCATTTCTCCGGCAGGTATCAAAATGCTACCAACAGGTGAAAGTAATTTTATTTCAATTGGATAATCTACTCTTTTCTTATTTACAACCTTAATATTGTACAGGTTGCTGATTTGATTATTATCCTGCTCCTGGTAAAGCATTCCTGGTGTACGAAGAATTGTTGCTTCCACATCAGCCCTGCTAAATAGCAAGTAGTTAAGGAAAGTAAATAAAATGACCAAAACTGAAATATATGCAATCAACCTGGTATTGAGCTTCAGCTTTGTCCCCGTAGAAATTCCCCGTTCAGAATCAAACCTGATCAAACCCTTGGGCAGCCCTACCCTTTCCATGGTATGATTACAAGCGTCAATACACGCTGTGCAATTCACACATTCGAGTTGGGTGCCATTTCGTATATCGATAGCGGTGGGGCAAACTTGCACACAGGCACGGCAATCAACACAATCTCCTTTTTCGGCAGGTTTCCTGTCTTCACCTTTTCTCATGGGCCCTTTTTGCTCACCACGAATATAATCATAGGCAACTACAATACTGTTTTTATCCAGCAAAACCCCCTGCAACCTGCCATAAGGACAAAGGATAAGGCACACTTGCTCGCGAAACCAGCTGTAGATGAAAATCAAAAACCCAGTGAGAACCGCCAGCCCCGTAATCGCTGCACTGTTTTCAGAAATGGGTTCACCCAGGAGTTGTACCAGTCCATCGAAGCTGATAACCCATGCAAAGAGCGTTAATGCAATCAAATGGGCGATTACTACAAATATGATATACTTTACAGTCCGTTTCCAAAATTTTTCAAAAGTAAAAGAGCCTTTGGCAAGCTTTCGCTGTTTGGCTGCATCACCATCGATCCAGTATTCAATTTTACGAAAAACCATTTCCATAAAAATGGTTTGCGGGCAAGCCCATCCACACCATAGTCTTCCCAGCGAAACCGTAAATACAACAATGAACACGATGAGTGTAAGCATCATCACTGCAAAAATGTAGGTGTCCTGTGGCCAGAATATTTGTCCGAAAAATATAAATTTTCTGTGGATAACATCAATTAAGAAGAAGGGTTCGCCTCCCATTTTCACAAAAGGCATCCCAAAGAAAAATATAAGCAAAAGCCACGAAACAATTTTACGGTAGTTGTAAAGTTTGCCTTTAGGTTTTTTAGGGAAAACATATTCGCGGTTGCCGTCTTGATTTATCGTGGCAATGCTGTCGCGGAACGATTCATCCCTGGTAATTTTGGATTCTTCCATTAATTGTAATAGTGAAGTTTAATATTTCATTTTTTTTTGCAGTAAGCAAATCCATCAATCAGCACTCTACCCATACTTCCCACCCGATTAAAACATCACATCACCATCCGTTTCGATAAAATGTGTGGTTTCGTTGAACAATGCCGCCTTTTTCGCTTCGTTCGCTTCGTTCGCTTCGTTCGCCTACTTCGCTCAAGTCGCCTTTATCACTTGGTTCGCCTACTTCGCTCAAGTCACCTTTATCGCTTCGTTCGCCTACTTCGCTCAAGTCGCCTTTATCGCTTCGTTCGCCTACTTCGCTCAAGTCGCTTTTTTCGTTTCGCTTACCTATTTCGCTCAAGTCGCTTTTATCGTAATTATCATTCTCTCAACTCACCCTGGGCCGCTTTTGCATTGGGTGGATTAGTGCCCTGCATTTTTTTAAGAACATAACTCCCAACCTGTAAAATCTTTTCTTCGGTAAGCTGATCTTTATATGGAGTCATGCCTTTTGTTGGTACACCATTGTAAATCACATTGTAAATATCCTCAATGCTGTTTCCGTGAATCCAGTATTTATCTGTTAGATTTGGCCCAATAGCATTACCTTCTCCCAATTGCCCGTGACAGGTTGCACAAAGCTTTTCTTTGTAAATGGTTTCGCCGGCAGCTAAATCGCTTTCACTAGTAAGCAACGCCAAAGAAGCCTGTCCTGTTTCTACTTTATGTTCTTCAATCCCTACACCTGCCTGAACCATTTGCTTTTCGTACTCTACCTCCTGCAAATCGCCCAATTTGTAAACATGGTAGTAAGTGAAATAAATTACCGCAAAAATTACGCTGGCATACCATATCCAAACCAACCAGGGTGGAATCGGATTATTTAATTCCTTGATACCATCAAATTCATGTTCTAAAGGTTTGCCATCGTATTTTGGCTTATAAACATTCTCTTCCATGATCTATTTCTATATTATTATTTAACACTTCATTTTGATCCAAATCATTACTAAAAGGTTGATTTGCCATATCTGCAACAAATTCTTTATCCATTCGAAAAATGAAATAAAGCAGTCCAAGAAAAAAAGTAAAGAATATGAAGATTCCTATAATCGGAAAAACAGCAACCCCTTCAATGTTTTCTAAATAATGAATGACGATTCTCATTTCATGCTTATTTGAGTTTTGTATAATTCGCCTTGTGGTTCCCTGGCATTTGCCGGATTGGTACCATGCATATTAATGATGTAGCTGGTCAATGCCACCATTTGTTCTTCGCTTAACTGGGTGTTCCATGCCTGCATTCCTTTGGTGGGGAAACCAACTGCAATAATCTGGTAAATATCTTCAGGGCTTCCACCATGTATCCAATAGTTATCTGTAAGGTTTGGCCCTATAAGATTACCTTCACCCATGGCTCCGTGGCATATCAGGCAGCTTTTATCATAAACCTGTTTGGCCTCAGCCAATGCTTCACTATCCTTTGGCAATGGCATTGGCAGCTTTGCATGGCTTGAATGTTCAGCTTTTGGAGCGTCTGATTTTGGAGTATTTGAAATATCCGTACCCAACCGCTGCATATAGGCAATCAGCGCTATAATTTGTTTTTGAGGTTCAATTTTGATGCCTGATTCCGCGAGTCCGTTTGCAATCTTTTGGGCTTGTTCCATCAGATCAGCTTCTGCCTTAAGGTCGTATCCTTCCCCATAGGGCACACCCAGTGTTTGCATTGCCCTAATTTTAACAGGTGTGGAAGCTACATCAATATCTTTTGTAAACAGCCATGGATAAGGTGGCATAATTGATTGGGCATTCATCCCTTGGGGATTAAGCAAATGGTTGTAATGCCACGAGTCAGGCTTGAACATTTTACCTGAAATTACACCAGCCCTGGCCAAATCCGGGCCTGTTCTTTTCGAACCCCAAAGGAAGGGATGATCGTAAACAAACTCACCGGCTTTAGAATACTCTCCATAGCGCTCGGTTTCTGACCTGAACGGCCTCACCATCTGCGAATGGCAACTAACACATCCTTCACCAATATAAATATCGCGTCCCTGCAATTCGAGCGGTGTGTAAGGCTTTACATTTTCGATTGTAGGAATATTTGATTTGATGAGATACATCGGAACAATTTCGACAATACCCCCGATTAAAATAGCTATCAGCGCCCATATAGTGAATAATACAGGCTTTCTCTCCAACCATGAGTGAACAGCTTCACCGAATATTCTTTTCGAAGGTGCTTTTTCCAAAGGCGGTGCTGAAGCAGCTTCGTCAGCAACAAAGCTCCCCGATTTAGCGGTTTTTATCAAATTATAGACCATGATAATAGCTCCTGTGAGATAGAGACAACCACCGATTACCCGGGTATAATACATGGGTAATATCTGGGTAACTGTTTCGAGAAAATTGGGATAAGCCAAAAATCCATCTGCTGTAAATTCTTTCCACATTAAACTTTGAGTAACGGCAGCCCAATACAATGGGACGGCAATAAATATTATGCCAAGGGTGTCCAGCCAAAAGTGTATGTTGGCCAGTTTTTCTGAGAATAGTTTAGTTTTAAATATGCGTGGAAACAACCAGTAGAACATAGCAAAAGTCAGGAATCCGTTCCAGGCCAAAACACCAATGTGTACGTGAGCAATAGTCCAGTCGGTAAAATGGCTGAAGGCAT
>Ga0307990_1000357_pt1 | contig 42883 bp, 28 predicted proteins | sample EllFjometagen129_FD_203168 | JGI IMG/M metagenome (GOLD analysis project Ga0307990, IMG submission 203168) | Marine microbial communities from Ellis Fjord, Antarctic Ocean - #129 | ecosystem: Environmental > Aquatic > Marine > Unclassified | place: Southern Ocean | collected 2014-10-08
CCCCATTTCGCTAAAAAAACATGGTCTGCAAGTAACTCGGGAAGCACGTTTTCTTAAGAAATTGCCCTTAACGAGTTACTCGCTGACCCCACTTTGTTAAGAAAGTGCCCTATGTTTGTAGGTTGGCATATAGTGTTTTAAGCCATTTTTACCATATTTAGCAAAAATATTTTAACATTTTTTAAGAATTACATACACAATTACATACAATAGTTGGATTGAATATTGCGTTTAATATAATACAGTTATTTTAGTATTAATTAAAAACTTAAAGTCATGAAAACAATTTTTAGAATTTTTCCACGTACTTACATTGCGTTTAAAAGGGCATTAAACAAATTGCACAGGAGAATAGAAAACACGTCGCCCGATAAAAACCCTCTTTCAAAATCGGTTTTAGACCGCGAAAAGGAAAATTATCCATTGTTCGAGTCTGCATATACAGATTATATGCAATATCTGGCATTGCAAATAAAAGCCAGCAACGAAGAAGATGAGGCTCAGGCCAAAACCTTTAAACTAATATCGCAGTTTATACAGGTTTTCGACTTTGGTATAAAGCGTGGTATTTTCAAGGCCGCTGACCGTCGTTACTATGGCTTGCCTGCCGATAGCTCTGCCTTACCTTCATTAGGAAGAGAAGAAGATGTAATAGGCTGGGCAAATAATCTTATAAAAGGTGAAAAGCTACGAGTTGAAGCAGGGGGAACAGCAATGATAAATCCTGCAATAGAAAAAATAAGCGATGCTATGGCAGAATTTCTTGAAACCAGCAATGTGCAGATGATGGCAAAGCAAGAGTTTATTACTAAACAATTGATATTGGCAAAAATGATTCCTACACTCGACCAACTTATTCGAGATGCATGGGACGAACTTAATTTCTTTTATAGAAAAGAAGAGCCTGCAGCTAAAAGACGCATACTGCGTACATGGGGAGTGGTTTATTCAATTGACCGTACACCAAATGCCGAGGTACCACCGGTAGTAGTTAAAGTTAAAATTCCTGTGGGTGAAAACCTTTGTGTAGAAGAATTTACTGCCGATTTTAAGAAAAACGACAGTTTTACAATACACAATACAGGCAACACCAGTCTTGAATTTTACACAAGCTATTTGCCCGATGATGTTGTGCCGGGTTCAACAGTTAAAATTGAAGCAGAAGAAAAAACAACAGTAGCTGTTGATGAACTTGGTTCGGTGCATAATTTGTATTTTAAAGTACATAACGCAAACAAAAGCCTTGCAGGCAAATGCGATATTACTGTAAATCATTATGGCATAAATCAGGAAGAGATTAAGTAAGTAAGTGAGTCTATGATTTTAAAAGTCGCAGACGCATTAAAATCATTAGAACGAACTTATCCCGACTGCGTAGCAAGTCGGGATTTCTCTATAAACACCGGATGTCTTAAAGATATTTGGTGTTTTATTTTTGAGTTCCATTGTTTTAAAAGTCGCAGACGCATTAAAATCATTAGAACGAACTTATCCCGACTGCGCAGCAAGTCGGGATATCTCTATAAACATCCAATGTCTTCAAGACATCGGATGTTTTTTTTGGTTAGTAATTGGGATAGACCACTCTTAGTAGTGGTTTATTTTTTATCTTCCTTGATAATTATTTATACTGTATTTTTTGTTTTATTGTTTTCATGATTTCTTAGTTTTTAGATTAATAATAAGTTTGCTTATTTGTGAAAAATGCAAAATTTAAGGCAACCATTTACAAGTTTTAGAGTCTTAATATAGAACATTAAACTTCATGAACATGAAAACATTATTACAAGTATCTCTAATCTCTTTACTATCGCTATTTTTTATAAATTCTGCACTAGCACAATACCCTGTTGCAGATTTTACAACTTCTGCTCCTTTGTGTGCAAATTCACCAGTACAGTTTACTGATGCATCGTATGACCCGGGTGCAAATACCATTATATCATGGTTATGGGATTTTGGCGATGGCAATACATCTACACTTCAAAACCCCACAAATACATATGCATCTGGGAGCAACTATACAGTATCATTAATAGTAAATAATGATGTAGGAGGAGCAGATACTACTACACAGATAATAAATGTTTATACTGTTGATATTACAATTTTAGGTTCGATGGGTCCTACTTGTTTTGGTTCCTGCGATGGTTTTATAACAGCTTCGGCTTCATTAGGTAGTCCACCTTATAATTATCAATGGGACGACCCTTTATTCCAAATTACACCATCTATTGGTGGATTATGTGCGGGAACATATAATGTTATTGTTACTGATGATATTGGTTGTACTCAAAGTTTACCAGTTGTTTTGAATGAACCAGCTCAAATTACCATATCAATTTCAGGCGATAATATATGTGGTGGGTGCAATGGAACTGCAATAACACTTGTCAATGGTGGTATTCCTGCTTATACCTATACTTGGTCAAACGGAAGTACAGGAACAAATTTATGGGGAGCATGCTCTGGAGTTTATGGTCTTACTGTTACAGATGCAAATGGATGTGCTGCTACTAATGTTGTAAATATTCCTAATGTGCCTGCTGTAATTGACAGTATTGGTATTGTAACTACTCCTTCGTTTTGTAATAATGGTCAGGGAACAGCATCAGTAACTGGAGTGTATACCGGAACGCCTCCATACACTTATTTATGGTCTAATGGAGATAGTAGTCAAGCAATAACAAATCTTTTTGCAGGAATTTATTATATTACAGTTGTAGATGCAAATGGATGTTCAAAGGATACATCTTTAATTGTATTGGATTCAGCTGGATTTACAATAGTATTGGATTCTATACAACATAATAATTGTGCTAACAACCAGATGGGGTATATCGGTATCAATACTAATGGCGGTCTGGGGCCCTTTACTTATTTATGGTCTCCTGGTGGACAAACCACAACTACTATTACAGATCTATTGCCAGGAAATTATTATGTCAATATAACTGACCAGGGTAATTCATGTCAGTTATCAGAAGTATATACAATATATAATAGTTACAATTTGTATGCATCTATAGCTTCTCAAAATGCAAATTGTACAAACAATGGTTCAATTACAGTCAGTGTACAGGGATTAAACCCACCGTTTACATATTTATGGGACGACCCACTGGCACAAACAGATTCTTCTGCAACAGGACTGTTAGGGGGTACATATCACGTTACAATTACTGATGTTTTTGGTTGTACAATAATTGCTCATGATTCAATTGTTACTGATTGTTTTAATGTAATACAGGGAATGGTATATAATGATGATAACGAGAACTGCATATACGATACAGGAGAATTGCCTTGTTCAGGAACAATTGTAAGAGTAATGCCCGGAAATTATTTTGCAATAACAGATACAGCAGGAAATTATATATTGTCAATACCAAATATGATTAATTATATAAGTATATCAAATTTACCAATATATAATCAAATAGTGTGTCCTGTGAATAATGTTGATACAGTTAGTTTCACTATTTTAGGTGATACTGCTACAAATGTTGATTTTGCAATTACTGCTGATTCCTCAATCTTTGATTTGCTTATTCATCCCGGCTGGACACAAGGACATCCGGGATTTGATAAAACATATTGGTTTTATTATTATAATAATGGTACATATCCAATTGATGCAACAGTTAATTTTGTTTATGATACTTTATTACAATATATTTCCTGTACACAAGGAGGAGTGCATGATGCATTGAGTCATACTATTACATGGTATTTTCCAAATCTGGCACCAAGTTCGTTCTGGAACTGGAATCAAAAACCTGAAGTCTTTTTTAATGTTCCTGCATCAGCTTCTATTTACGATTCTCTTGAAACATATTTTGAGATATTGCCAATTATTGGAGATGTATATCCTCAAAATAATACACTTTATGTGGACGAACGCATCACTGGTTCACACGACCCGAATGATAAACAAGTATATCCTGGAGGATTAGGTGTTGAAGCTTGTATTTTACCAGAAGATTCAGTTTTATTCTATACTATAAGGTTTCAGAATAATGGAAACGATACGGCATTCACAGTGATTGTTACAGATACTTTGTCTCCATATTTAAATCCTTCTACCCTTATTCCCGGTTCAGCAAGTCATCCATATACGCTTACCATGACAGAACATGGTATACTTACCTTCCGTTTTGATCAGATTCTGCTTCCCGATAGTAATACAAATGAAATGGAAAGTAAGGGGTATTTTAATTTTTCAATAAACCAAAAACCAGTATTGCCTTGGGGAACTGTTATTACAAATAATGCAGCTATTTATTTTGATTTTAATCCTCCGATAATAACAAATACTGTTATTAATACTATTTGTGAACCTACTCTTATTATTGAAAATATAACAAAAGAATATCTTAAAATTTATCCAAACCCAGCTAATGATATATTGAATATTGAAAGTAGTTTGCAAATAGAAGAGCTAAACCTAATAGATATTACTGGCAAGAAAGTAATTACCCAAACTAATATTGATAAAACCACAAGCCTGGATGTGCGTAGACTTAACACAGGATTGTATTTTATTCACCTAACTGATGTGAATGGTAGTGTTAGTGTTTCAAAGTTTATTAAGAAATAAAATAATAATTACTGATACCACAATCCAATAGCATTTTTATTAGAAACCCGACTGCATAGCAAGTCGGGATTTTTTTTTTGTTAACAATGATAGTTATTAAACCAAAATTTTGCATATATTTGTTTCATCAATAAGTTATATGCAAACAAAATAATAATTAAAAGTGCGGAGTCAGCACGATAAACACTGACAAAATTAAAATGAAAAAATTTATACTCTTAACAATTGTGTTTCTCTTCACAATTATTGTTAATGCTCAATGGTCAGAACCTTCACCAGTAGCATGGAATAGTCAAAATGTTTATTCCATTATATCAGATGGGACTAATATTTTTGCGGGAACTGGTAGTGCAGGAGTTTCGTTATCAACTAATAATGGAACCAATTGGACTGCGGTAAATAATGGACTAACGAGTACAGGGATTAACTCTTTTGCCATAGATGGAACAAATGTTTTTGCAGCAGGCGAGGGTATCTTTTTGACGACCAATAATGGCGGATTGTGGACTTCTGTTATTAATGGTATAACAGATACTACAGTAAATGCATTGACGATTAGTGGTACAAATATTTATGCTGGCACTGATGGTGGTGTATTTTTATCAACAAATAATGGTGGGCTATGGACTGCAGCTAATAATGGATTTAATGGACAAGTAATAGCAATAGCCACAGACGGTACAAATATTTTTACTGGGACAGGTAACTATGGAGTGTATTTGTCAACTAATAATGGAGGACTTTGGACAGAAGTAAATAATGGACTAACAAATAATAATGTAAATACAATAGCTATAAGCGGAACAAATATTTTTGCAGGAACTGGCGGAGACGGAGTTTTTTTATCAACTAATAATGGCGGGCTTTGGACTGCGGTAAATAATGGTTTGACAAATATGAATGTCTATTCATTGCTTATAAGTGGGACAAATATTTTTGCAGGTACTGATGACGGAGTTTTTTATTCAAACAATAACGGTAGCAGTTGGACTGCAATCAGTGACGGTTTTCCGGCAAATACAGCTGTCTGGACATTAGCCATAAGCGGAACAAATATTTTTGCAGGGATTCATCTTGATCCTCGTGGAGTTTGGATGCGACCATTATCAGAGGTAATAACTGGTTTTACAGTGATCCGAGATTATAATACTTTTAATTTATATCCTAATCCTGCTTCTGATATTATTACAGTAAATACTGAAAGAAACAGTAATACAGACTTAACATTGAGTATCTTTAATGTAATGGGGAAATTAGTCAAAACAGAAAAACTAAAACAAGATCAACAGCAAATTAATATCGGCAATTTAACAAACGGAATTTATATTATTGAAATAAAAACCAAAGAATGTACTGAAAAACAAAAACTAATAATTCAAAAATAATATAGTTAACATATAAACAATCATTAGAACGAACTTATCCCGACTGCATAGCAAGTCGGGATATTTCAATAAACATCCGATGTATTCAAGACATCGGATATTTTTTGTGGAGAAACCCGAAATTATTTGATATATTTGCAGTTAAACCAATTACAAAGCAATTTTTGGTTTATCATACAGGCATAAAGATGCAATTATTGTTCATCTTGGTATGCAATACCAAAGTTTTATTTTCCGTATGAGTTATGACCTCAATATTTCCTATCTTAGCTTATATACAAATATGAAAGGTGTATTGGAGTTTACCGCTGTTTATATATTTAACAAAGAAAAATCTGTTTCAAGAACTTTGTTTTAATATTGTGTTAATATCAAAAAACAACAAATCTCTTAACATCAACAATTCTATCTCCCTCAATCATTCTAATTATATATAAACCTTTATTAAATATTGATTTATCAACTAAAGTTTCATGAAAACCATCGGAACTATTTAGCTTTAAAGAGTGTATTTTTTTTCCATAAATATCATATATATCAAAGCTTATATCATAGTTATTACCGGTAAAATATGATATAAGAATATTATTATTTGTATAAATTGATCTTATACCTGTTTTATTTTTTTCAATTTCATCTGCCGAAACAGAATTAAGGCAAATTTCAATGTAATATTGAATATTATCTATAAGTACATATTTCATACGTTTATCAGGACAAATAACATAATATTGCGGATTGTAATATATTTCATAAATATAGATAATAGTATCTTCATAATATGTAGAAAAACATGGAAAAGTTGCTCCGTATGTAGCTTTAAAAGTCTCAATTTCTGCATTTGTGCCATTTATAGGTCCAATTACTCCTTCAATACCCCAAACCCAAACAGAATCACCGTTACCACCATAATATTGCCAAATACTATCAAGTCTTGGAGTATTAGTTTGGCATGGACCACAAGAACGATGAAAAAAATCAAGCACAATGGTTTTTCCCTGATCACATTCATCATACAAATTGTAAGTATATCCCTGTGTATCTGTCATAGTAAAATCAGGAGCATACACCTGTGAGTAAATTGATATATTTAATAAAATAATGATTGAGAAAAATAAAAGTGTTTTCATGAGATTTGTGGAATAAAATGTATACAAAGATACGATAAAATATTAAAAGTTATAACAGCATTTGTTTTGTTATACCAAGTTTTTATAGAGTATCTTAAATAAAAGTATTATTTTTGTTACTTAATTACAATTGACATAAGTTTCAATTATAAGTTGATTAATGAAAAAAGCAATGATTTTTGCGGCGGGTTTGGGAATTAGGTTAAAGCCTCTAACAAATAATAAGCCAAAGGCTTTGGTTGAACTTAAAGGAATAACTTTAATTGAAATTGTTATAAAGCAACTTATTAAATTTGGATTTACTGAAATTATAATAAACGTTCATAGTTATGCAAGTCAAATAATTGATTTTGTAAATAATAATAAATTTGATGCTAATATTTATTTTTCTGATGAAACTGATAAATTATTAGGTACGGGTGGTGGATTAAAAAAAGCGGCACATTTTTTTGATGATGAACCTTTTTTAGTTCATAATGTAGATATTATATCCAATATTAATCTTAACGATTTATATAATTATCATATAAATAATAAAGCACTTGCTACTCTTGCTGTTAGAAGTCGAAAAACTTCAAGATATTTTTTATTTGACGATAAGCTATCGCTTTGCGGATGGAAAAATTTTAAAACAAACGATATTAAAATTGCAAAACCTCCCTCGTCAAAACTAACACCTATTGCTTTTAGTGGAATTCAGATCATTAGCCCTGAAATATTTCAATATATTAATAATAAAAGCGTTTTTTCTATTACTGATATATATATAGCTCTTGCAGGCAGATATTTAATCTCAGCTTACAAACATGATGACACATTTTGGATGGATATAGGCAAACCCGAAAACATTGTAAAAGCAGAAAAGCATCTGTCCGGAATTTTAAAATAAATTTAACAGATGAAATACTTTATTACAATCCTTATTTCACTTAATTTCATTGTGTTTTCATTTTCACAAGATTTACACAATATTCAGGAATTTAATGTAACAAACCTTAAAAAAGATACCTGGAACGACATACATACAAAAATTGGCTTATCATTAAAATTTGATTTAGGATTTAAATATCCCATATCAGATTTTATTTATAACGATTATGAAATATATGTTTGTTTAAAAGATTCAAATAATAAAATAGTGTACCAAAATGATGAAAATTATGCAAAAGTGTATGCAAAACCAGATTATAAAGACAAAGAAACAGCCCTTAATGAGAATGTTTACATTTTTATTCCAATGTCAGAAATCAATATTAAAAAAGGTAATCATTCATTATTATTGGAAATAAATGCGAAAAATTCAGATAAAGAATTTCCTGTTTTTTATTCGGATTCAATAATGTATGAAATGCCAAAGCTGTATAATTATAATGAACAAGAATTTAAAATTGAAAATTATACTGTTTCATCTACATTAAGAGATGGACAAAAAGGTATTGAAATAAATTTTGATTGTTATTATGAATTTGTATCTCAAGTAATAAGAGATAAGGGAATTAATTCTACTAAATTTTATTTTTATGTAACAATAATTGATGAAAAAAATAATATTGTTTTTATTCCACAGCAAGAAATAAGTAATTATTATAAAACTGAGTTTGAAGAACGAACTGCAATCTCAAAAGATGAAAAAGATGAGATAACATTATTTATTTCAAACAGAAAACTGAATTTACAGGAAGGTGAACACAATTTAAAGGTAATATTAAATGTAAGCAATTACAGCAGAAACATATCTTTTAAAGATCTAGCTGATGCAAGCGTTTCAATTACTCAAGAATCATTTTTTCTTGTAAATATGAAAGTATCCGATATGGAGATTAAATATTTCGATAATTATGATGTGTCAAATGTGTTTGGTCGTATTTTTTCCAAAAGTTATAAAAATAAGGGCAGAGGTTATCCCGATATAATATGGAATATAAATACCGGCTATGATAGAATTTATACTTCAGGTATTGCTGATAACAGTTTTAATGGTTTTGACGGAGAAGTAAGTTTTAAAATAATTGATTCTGACCCAGTGTTTATAGATGTTTATGATTATGATAAACTTTCCAGAAATGATTTTATAGCATCTTACAAAATTAAACATGGTAAGGGAAATTTTGATGTATCATTTGACAAACTCTCTTATAAAAATATCAAAAATGTTGACATTTCATTTATCAAAAGAAAGCAACCCACTATATTGAGTAAAGAAATTGCAATACGATCTAATAAAATAAATGGCGTGTCAGGAATAGATGTGTTTTTCAGTTATTTAACAAAATATCTGTCGGATAGTTTAGTTGTTACTCCATTTTTAACAGACAATTCCGATAAACAGCATAATTTATCAATTTTTAGTGAAATAACAGAAACCGGATTAATACAATCGAGTGAATTCATTATAAATTCTGATAATGGTGTATTAAAAATTCATTTGCCTTATTATTCATTATTTAATGGAGCAAATATTGGCTTTAATATCAAAGTGCCTGATTATAATGTGCAAATAGCATCAATTATAAATAGTGAAGAAATACAGATTCCAAAAATCAAAGACATTAAACTAAAGATACTTTCAATTAATGAATATAAACATCAAGGTATTTATGGTGTATTGTGTAAAACAGCTTATGAAATCCCAAATGATTATATTTCTAATGTAGGTTTTGGAAACATTAATTTTGTAGATACTCTTACAAATAAATTTTTTGACATTTCCAAAATTACGGAATTAGTTCCTGAGAAAGATTATAAACCAACACATGAAAAAAATTATTTTATTCCTTTTTACAAGTTAAGAGACATTAAAAGCAAAATTGATGTTTCGGTAAACTATAATGTAATCATCAAATCATCAGAAATAAGTGTTGGTTCAGGATTAGAGAATTTTATTATTGAAAAGCCCGAATTATTACAAATTAGTATTGCTAGTTTGAGCATGAAAACAAATAAAAACACATGCTTGTATACAAAATTGAGGATTGATATTGTTCATGGAGATAATAACAATTACAAAACAAGAGAACAGGAAATTATTAAAAATATGAGTTTTGAGAATTTTGATAGTTTTACAGCTCACCCAAACGATGATGTTAGAATTAATATTATTGGGATTGATAAATTTGGACAAGAAAAAGGACTTGCAAATTATCAAATCACCGCAAATGATATTAAAAACAGATCTTCGATTAAACTCAAAAAGAATAGATTTTTGAAAAAAATAAAATTGAATTCAAAAACTAAATAACTATGAAGAACATAGGATTAATTGGAATTTTGGTATTATTGGTTATAACAAATCAATTGAGTTCACAAATTATTGTTGCAAAGTACAATTTTACCGGAAATGCTCAAGATATCAATGGAGGCGGGTATAATGGAATTGTTCATGGTGCAACATTAACAACTGACCGATTTGGAAATACAAATAGTGCATTTCAATTTGATGGAGTATATGACTACATAGAAGTTCCTTATTGGACGCCTTTTAATTTTGGACTTGGAGATTTTGCAGTATCTGTATGGATAAAAACAACAAATTCATCAATGCCTGGAATGATTATACAAAAAGGCAGCACATCAGCTTATCAGGCTCCACAATTTTGGGTTAGATGCCCTGATCCATGGTTAAATAATGACCTTGCATTTTTAACAGGCAACGCAAATCCTCCATCACCATATGCTGCTACAGATACTATTAATATTGCTGATGGCAACTGGCATCATATAGTTGCACAAAGAAGCGCTAAACAATTAGAGTTATATTTTGATTGCCATCTGGTTGCAACAAACCTAGATACATACAGAGATATAAGCGATGCAGTAGGTGTTATTATTGGAGCGCAACATCCACATCCTAATAATTTTTCTATAAATAATTATTTTACCGGAAGCATTGATGATATTACAATATATGACGAAGCTCTTTCAAACACAGAAATACAATTCTTATGTAGTAGTACAAATATTGAAAAATCAATTGAAAAAAATAAAACTTTAATTAGAGCTTTTCCAAATCCATTTAATAATGTATTACAAATAAATGGCGAATTTGAATATATTGAAATATATAACCTGTTGGGAGTTAAAATAAAAACATGCAGTAATAATAAAGTTGTTAATTTACCTAATTTAATATCCGGCACTTATATATGTAAAATATACACCAATAATAGTATTGAATATTTAAAGATTGTTAAACTCTGATTATGCAATAGGAGACTTAAAAAAGTCGAACTACATGCGTTAGCGTAGATTGGGTTAAAAAATAACCTACACATCAATTCTGAAAAAGCATTGCTAAGAAATGAAAATTGAAAAGAGAAAATATAATATATAATTCGTTGTAGTTTGCAATTATCCCCGTTGCTTACTGTGGGGCATCTCATTAGTCATTATATCATTTCAAAAGCAATATCAAGCCACATAAGCACATCGGCAGGAACTCCTTTTACTGATGCAGAGCTTCGTTTATGTCCTAATCTGACAATTACCAGATCTTTTTCTGGTATAATAAAAATATATTGTCCAAATAAGCCGCGGGCAAATTTTACATCCATTTCTTTGTGTTTTATCATCCACCATTGATATCCGTAAAATTCAACAGGCTTTTCTCCAAATTTAATGTGTGTAGCAGGAGCAAGAGATTCTTTAATATAAGATTCTGATAATAATTGTTTGCCGTTCCATTTTCCTGTTTGTAAAATAAATTGACCGATCTTAGCAAAATCGCGAGCATTAGAGTTAAAACAGCAAAAAGCTTTTTCGTGTCCGTCTTTTTTGTCTATACTCCAGCGAGCAATATGTTTTGTTCCAAGAGCTTGCCATAGTTTTTCAGACATATAATCTGATAATGATTTTCCTGTAGCTTTTTCAATAATTAATGCAAGAATTTGAGTATCGCCACTGGAATATGCAAACTTTTCACCATGTATAGAATCTGCGGGTAATTTTTTTATAATTTTCTCTAAATTTTTTCCATAATATGATTTTGCAGTATTTCCAAACGGACTATTATAACTTTCTTTCCAATTTAAGCTGGAACTCATAGTTAAAAGGTCTTTTATTGAAATATTTGCTTTGTCGCTTTCTTTAAAATAATCAAGAAAATCAGCTGCTTTTTGGTCAACGCCTTTAATAACACCATCGTCAATAGCAAAACCAATTAAAAGACTCACAAAACTTTTTGACATAGAAAATGAATTTGTGTATGAATCCTTATTGTATTTGCCCCAGTACTCTTCGTGTAAAATTTTGCCTTTATGTACAACTAAATACGATGCTGTTTCATATTCTAAAATTATTGGAATGTAATTACTGAGAATTGTATTTTTATTATAATTTTCAGATAATTCCCACTCCTGATGTTCTCCAGTTTTTACTTCCCTATATTTGAAAATTGCATGGTCATCAATATCTGCTTTGTTATAATATAATGTTTTTACAAGAGTACATGATGAAGCAAAAATAAAGACTAAAATGAGTGCTAAATAAAGTTTTTTCATAGTTTTTAAAATTAAATTATTCTATCATTTGTTAATTGTCAATCACTTACTGTCAATCACTTGCTACCTTATGTTATTTATTAGCCATATTAGAATTATTCTATCATTTTCATGAAATCATTTTCTGATATAATTTTAATATTAAGTTTTTTTGCTTTTGATAATTTACTTGGTCCAATTTTATCGCCTACAAGTAAAAAATTAGTTTTTGAAGATATTGAGCTAACATTTTTACCACCGTGCTTAATAATAAGTTCTTTCATTTCATCGCGGGAAAAGCTATGAAATGTTCCTGAAATAATTACTGATTTACCCTCAAGCTTATTTGATACAATTTCAGCAATATTTTTTTCAGCAGATAAATTAACTCCGGCAGTTTTTAGCTTATTAATAATTTCAATATTGATTTTATTATTAAAATGTTGAATTATTGATTCTGCAATTTTATCTCCAATTTCATCAATACCAATAAGTTCTTCAAAATCGGCTTCAATAAGTTTATCAATATTTTCGAATGAGTTTGCAAGAGTTTTGGCAACAGTTTCGCCAACATATCTAATACCTAATCCGTATAGTACTTTGTTAAAAGCATTTGTTTTAGATTTCTCAAGACTGTTTATCAAATTATCGGCAGATTTCTCGCCAAATCGTTCAAGATTTACAAGTTGTTCTTTTTGTAAAGTATAAAGGTCGGCAATATTATTTATGAGATCGTTTTCAAGCAATAACTCTATTGTGGCTTCAGCACCTGCTATATCCATTGCCTTACGGCTGATAAAGTGTTCAATTTTACCTTTAATTTGCAGTGGACAAGCAAATTCATTTGGACAATAATGCTTTGCTTCACCTTCGTTTCTTACAAGTTTTGTTTTACATTCGGGGCAATTTATAATATATTGCACAGCTTGTGATATTATAGGTCGTTTATTATAGTTTACACTAATAATTTTTGGAATTATTTCTCCACCCTTTTCAATTATTACTGTATCGCCAATACGTAAGTCTAATAGTTCTATTTGGTCGGCATTATGCAAAGATGCTCTTTTCACAATTGTACCTGAAAGTTGTACAGGTTCCAGATTTCCAACAGGAGTAATAGCTCCGGTTCGTCCTACCTGATAATCTATTGATAATAATTTTGTTTCGGCTTCTTCGGCTTTAAACTTGTATGCTATTGCCCAACGTGGTGATTTTGCAGTAGAACCAAGTAGTTCTTGTTGTTTCATAGAATTAATTTTAATTACTATGCCATCAATATCAAATGGGAGAGATATTCTTTCTTTATCCCAGTAATTAATAAATTCAAAAACCTGTTTTATATCAGAGTATTTTTTTATGTATTCAGGAATTTTTAATCCCCATTTTTTTGCAATTTGTAAATTATCATAATGAGAATCAGTTGGAAGATTATCACCTATAATGTAATATAGAAAACAATCTAATTCTCGTTTTGCAACTTCTGTTGTATCTATCATTTTAATACTGCCCGATGTAGCATTACGAGGGTTTGCAAACGGCATTTCGTTATTTTCTAAACGTAATTTATTTAGTTTTTCAAATATATTATGTGGCATAAATATTTCGCCTCGTATTACAAATTCGTTGGGGTAATTGTTTCCTGTTAATGTGTGAGGAATATTTTTAATAGTTTTTACATTTTGTGTTACATCATCGCCTTTTATGCCATCTCCGCGTGTAATTGCCTGAATAAGTTTGCCTTTATTATAAGTTAAACTTATTGAGACACCATCGTATTTGAGTTCGCATACATATTCAAAACTTTCGTCTAATATTTTTTTAATTCTATTATCAAATTCAAGCAATTCTTCTTGCGAGTATGTATTGCTTAAGGAAAGCATTTGAGAAATATGAGTAACTTGTCTGAAATTTTGGTTAATATCACTGCCAACTTTTTCTGTTGGTGAATTGGGTAATTTTAATTCAGGGAAAAGTTTTTCAAGTTCTAAAAGTTCTTTGATCAATACATCATATTCAAAATCGCTTATGCTTGGTTGTGATAGAACATAATAATTATGGTTGTGCTTATTAAGTTCTTTGCTTAGATTTTCGATCCGTTTTTTAGCTCGTTCTTTTTTCATTTGAACTTTTTGTAATAATGTTTTAAAATTAATAAAAAAAATTCCAAAAAAAAAGCCCCACAAAATGTGAGGCTTTAATTATTAAGATTTATTATTTATTATTTATTTTAATAAATTAACTTTTTGAGTAGTAACATTATTTTCAGTAACAACTTTAACAATGTAAGTACCTTCAGCTAATTCAGAAATATCAATAATTCTTGTAATATTATTAACAGAAAGAACAACTTCACCAAGCATATTATAAATAACAACATCTGCATTTTCAGCATTTGAAATATTTAAAGTACCTGTTGTTGGGTTTGGATAAATATTAATGTTGTTAGCATGATTAAGTGTAGTTATGTTTAAAGGATCCGTAGGAACTACCGCACACATTGTAAATTCATCCGTAAGGTCAGTAATTTCTGTAAACGTACCTGTGGCGACATCAAAAGAACCAAATCTACCAGCTGTATCATAAATTGTACCGTAAATTATTCCAGATTCATGATCACCACCAATATCTTGAGCATAAGCTAAAGTAGTACCTGTAGATCCAATTACTGTAGCAGCACCAGTTGCCTTATCAATAGAAGAAAAATTACTAGCAGTAATATCAATTCCATAAAGATTTCCTAAATCATCAGTTGCAATACCAATAACCAAATCAGTACCAATGACCCCTACAAGAGTGCAATCCCAAGAAGCATCAACTGTGTAAAGGTTAGAATTTGTTCCATCCCAACTTGAAGCATACATAATGCCAGCAGCTTGGTCATAAGCAAAACCAGTTATTGAAGCTAAGCCATTTAAAACGCCTACCTGAACAACTTCACCATCAGGTAACATAATATAAACAACATTAGTTACATATTCAAAACCATAAACAATTCCATCTACATATTCGCCACATGCTAAAAAGTCTCCAGTAACTGGTACGGTCAATACTGATAATACACCAGATGAAACAGGGATTAATCCTGATTCGTCAGTTGCTGCATTGTACGTATAAAGGTCTCCTGCTGTATAATTTAAGTCTGCAACTTGACATGGTTTAATAATTGTATCATTATTTGGATCTGCATCACCAGTTACATTATAAACTAAAGCAGTTATATTATATGAACCAATAGCAGGTGCAGTCCAAGTAGGAAATGTATGAGTTGTTGATGTATTTGTAGCTAAAGGAGTAGTAACATCAATAAATTCATCATAAGCAGTACCAGATATCATAACTCTTACACTATATGTAGTTTGTGTAGATGCACCATTATTTTTTACAGTTAAAGCAGGTATTCCATCATCACCGCTTATAACAAATAGTGGTGTTACACCAGTAACTGCCATATCATATGCAGGTTGAACGCAACTAGATGTAAATGTATGAAATGTATAAGCATCTGTCCATCCATCAGGATCACCAAGAGCTGCTGTAAATAAAGTTCCTCCAAAAGGATTGTTTACTATAAAACTAACTTCATAATCGTATGAACCTTTATACCAAACTAAATCAATAGTTTGTCCGTCACAAACAGGTACAAATTCTGTTCCACCAGCACCTGCACAAGTTAACTGAGCAATTTCTATTCCACCTTCAAGAACTGAAATATAAGCACCATTCCAACCATCTTCATAATCATCTGTCATGATAATTTCTAAATCACACATATTAGCAGAAGGACAATTTAAAGTATTAAATGTATATGGTCCAGTCCATAAACTATAATCACCACTACCACAATCAGCTCTAACATAAAAATCATATGAAGTACCTGCAGTTAAACCAGTAAATGAGAAAGGATTAGTTGTTACACCAATATTAGTAGGGGTTCCTGTAGGAGAAAAACCAGCAGCACCAAATTCAATATCCCAGGTTGTTGCAGAACCAGTTTCTGTCCATCCAATATCAGCAGAAACATCTTCAACATTTGTTGCAATTATATTAATAGGGAAAGGACATGTTGCTGCCACTTCTGTTCCATAAATTTCAAAAGGTAAACCTTGACCACCACCACCATCAGTAATAGGAGCCCAAGCAGTTCCATTATGTTGGAATGCATCACCTGTTGCAGGTGTTCCTGAAATTGTAATAAGTGGTGCCCATGGACCTGAAGCACCTGTTGCATCACATCTATAAACTAACCAGTATTGTCCACCAGGTAAAACCTGACCACCAATATCACACATAGATCTCATAATTGGTCTTTCTGAATTTGCAAGATCACTACCACGATAAATACCTGACCAAGCAGAATATAACATAATATTATTTGTAGTATCACCCCAAATTACACTTCCTCCTGCATCAGGTGCACCATCTAAAATCATAACATGATAGTCAGTAAATGTTGATGGAGCTGTTGCTTCACCAGTTTGATAAGCAAAGAATGCAATTGAATCAATAGTCCAACTAGTTGCATTTACCATAAAATCATCTGAGATCATGTAACCTGTTGCAATTGATGTTCCAACACCCCAATTTGTATTTGGTGCTTCAAGCAAACTATAATCAGCACCACCTGGTCCTGTACCTACATCTGTTACTAAAGGACCATTACTGTATAAAAATGCTCTTGTTCCTTGAATTGAAAAATCTAAGTTTCCAGTTTCAGGCACATAATTACTGCTAAATTGAGCATTTGGATTTACATCTGCACGAAGAGCTTTTTTTGTAGCTGTCGAATTATCAGATGCTTTTGAGCTTAAAGCATATTGTCCAAAAACAATAATGTTTGTAAAAGCTAAAATTAATAATAATAAAGTAAGTTTTTTCATAATAATTTTTTTTGATTAGAATTAATAGTTTATTTAAAAAAACAAAATTACAAGTTTTAATATAAAAAAAAAGAAATGCACAAAAAAAAACCTCACATTTTGTGAGGTTTTTTTTATTAAGGTTTATTATTTATTTTAATAAACTAACTTTTTGAGTAGTAACATTGTTTTCAGAAACAACTTTAACAATGTAAGTACCTTCAGCTAATTCAGAAATATCAATAATTCTTGTAATATTATTAACAGAAAGAACAACTTCACCAAGCATATTATAAATAACAACATCTGCATTTTCAGCATTTGTAATATTTAATGTACCTGTTGTTGGGTTTGGATAAATACTTATATTAGATTCTATATTAAAGCTGTTAATACTAACAGTATTATTTAGATTTGCTCTTAGAACATAAGTATGAAGGAATCCAAAACTAGCTGCTGTTGCCCATGCACTATTGTAATATACCCAAGCTTCACCATCATTATATGGAGCAGTTGAAGTTGCTAATGTTACATTACCTGTAGCTGATTCCTCAATACCAATAAAATAAGTTCCTGCAGTTAATAACGCAGAAATTGGAATTGTAACTATTCCTACAGCTGGAGTTATTGTAGCTGATGTAGCTAACTCAGTACCACTAACTGTAGTTCCATCATAATTATAAACCTTTACGGTTGCATCTGTAGCATCTGGAGCAATCAATTCGAATGTAACAGAAGTAAGATTAATAGTACTTTCAAAAACGAAGAGTTGACCTAAAATACCGTCATATCCATCTCCAATGCTCATTGAACCACCATCCTGACCAAAATCTCTTGCATATGTTGTGTCACTAACATAAACAAACATTGTATCAAAATTGTTTGTAGGGTCAGTATCACCTGCAAGATCTGATTGGAACCCAATTTCATATGCACCTATAGCTGTTGGAGCAAAAACTGGAGAAATAGATACAGCTTCACTACTTCCATCAGTAATTATTGCTGCTGTAGAAGCTGTTCCTGTATAAGTACCACCTATTTCAGTTGCATTTACAACCTGACCTGCAGCTACATCTGCACCACTATTAAAAACATCTGTTCCTAACTGGAAATTTGAAGTAAAAAATTCAGGAATAATAGTATAGTTTGTTTCTAAAAACCCTCCTACAGAAATATCAGATGTAAGAGCTACTGGTGCCACAGAAAAATCATCTAATCTCATAACATTTGCATCAACAGAAACTACCTGAACTGCTATATATAGAACATTTCCATCACTGATACCTGCATCGTCAGTAGGTACATAACTATATTTTGTCCAAGTTGCAGAAATATCAGTTTCAGTTCCTAATGTAATCGTAAAATCTGTTAAAGCAGTACCTGTTGTAGAAACTTTTACATTAAATGTTTCTAACCATGTTCCTGTAGAAGCAGCGTAAAAACTTAGTACATCACCATCTGCAATAGTAATTGCTGGAGAAATTAACCAATCATCAGCACCTGCAGTATTATATAATACAGTGGCACAAGAATCACCAGCATAAGCAGCAATTGGGTTGGTATAACCTGAATTTAAGTGCCAAATATTACCATCAGCATCATTATCAACAGCAAGCCATGTAGCAGGAAAGCCACCTTCGAAATCTTCAAAGAAGTTTGCTTTTGATTGATCTTTAGTTTCCGTCTTAATTTTAGGAGCCTGATAAGTTAGACCACTATTTTTTTGCGCAAAAATTGCTATTGAAAATATCATCAATAGACTTAATAAAGTAAATTTTTTCATAATTTAAATTTTTTTTGATTAAAAAATAAGTTTATAATTAATTTGAAGAAACAAAATTACAACAATATTTATTAATTTAAAAAAAAACCTCAAATATTTTGAGGTTTTTTTATTAACATGTTAAATAATTTATTTTATTAAATTAACTTTTTGAGTAGTAACATTGTTTTCAGAAACAACTTTAACAATGTAAGTACCTCCAGCTAATTTAGAAATATCAATAATTCTTGTAATATTATTAACAGAAAGAACAACTTCTCCAAGCATATTATAAATAACAACATCTGCATTTTCAGCATTTGTAATGTTTAATGTACCTGTAGTTGGGTTAGGGAAAATGCTTATAGGTAATTCTGAAATTACATCATTAACATCTACTGGAGTATGTACAATAGCTCCTAAAACCGGAACAGTTGCTGAACTACCGGTAAAATAATACCAGCTAAATCCAGTACCTGATGGATCAATATAATGATTAACAGATTCAGCAGGGTTTCTACCAGCATTATCACCATATAATTCAACTAAATCAGCACCTGTACCACCTAATTCAGCTCCAACAACATAAAGACTAGGAGCCGTAATATATGGAGTAGGAAGTGCAAGAGTAATATAAGCACCATTTGTTTCATCAGCAGCTGTAATTGTATATGCAGCTGTTGCAGCAACTTCAACATTTGAGTTTAGTGCATCAAATATTTTTAATGTAACTGTTGCACCAGCAGGACTACCGTCAGCTATAAAAGCAAACAATGAGTCAATTTGGTCAGTAACTGGAAAATCATAGAATGTACCAATTACAGCACCAGCTTCAGCATATGATCCTAAACCACAATATGTATTAATAGCAGTAGCTCTCATATATAAATCATCAGTTGTTTCAAAAGATATAGTATCAGTATTATTGCCAGGATTCTCATCTGTTTCAGTTTGAGTTATTATAAAAATTGCTTCATACATTTCTGGTGTAGCTCCTAATGTAAATAAATTTTGAGCATAAATTGAATCATTAATACCTGAAGCTAAACTAGCATAAGCTGTACTGTTATCATTAAATAAACCAGCATTTACATTTGCATTTAAAACAATATTAGTTTGAGCATTATTACCAAAGTTAAATACATCAGCACCAAATTGCATAACTTGTACCTGAGTCATTGGAGTTGCTCCATAATATCCTTCCATTAATCCTGTGTAGATAAGTGGTTTTAACATAACAATATCGTCAGCAATTGTTGAACCAACTCTGATATTGTCAACACCTAAAGTACCATCAGCACTTACTTCAACATGTCTGAATGCAACCCAAATATTTTGACCAGCATAAGCAGAAAGATCAGCAGTTCTGTGTGTAAAAGCTGATGCTAAAGGTTCATCAGTAATTGTTGTTATTAGAGTAGAAAAATCTGAAGGAGCTGGATTTGCACCTGCGATACTAGTTGCAACATAAATTTCATAATCTGAAGCATAAGGAGTTGCAGCTATTAAAATAGTAGCAGCATCCCATGATAATTCAGCACCAGTAGATACATTTGCTATTTCAGGTGTAAACATCCATCTATCACAAGCTGCATCTGGACTAAAAACAGAGTTACTAGCTGCAAAATGTCCAGTTCCAAATGTTAACTGAAAAATCCATCCAGCAGAAAAATCAATATTTTGAGTATGTGTTAAATCATCAGTACTACCATCAACATTAACTGTTGTCATACCTGGTGCTCCAGTTTCAAAATCTTCCATATAATCTACTGCTTTAGTAGAAGAATGTGAAGTAGGTGTAATGTTTTTACCTACTCTTAATGGTGGGTTAATAGCCTGTTGAGCAATTATAAACCCCGAACAAATCAGCATTATGCTGATAAAAGTAAATTTTTTCATAATTTAATTTTTTTTTGATTAGTATTAAAATTATTATCTGAGGCAAAAGTATAAATTTAATTTTATTTAAACAAAATTTTATTTAAACTATATAAAATATAATTAAATTTGTTATTTCAAGTATCATTTTCACTTCTACTTTTTGATAATCAGTCATTTTTTTTTTGTTTAAAGATTTATAATTAATTAATTTCGAGTATATATTATTGTAATTCTGTGTTTTAGGCATCAAAACACATTCTTGAGTTGGCTCAAACCGTTCATGAGTTGGCTCAAACCGTTCTTGAATGGGCTCAAACCATTCTCGAATGGGCTCAAACCGTTCATGAATGGGCTCAAACCGTTCTTGAATGGGCTCAAACCGTTCTTGAATGGGCTCAAACCGTTCATGAATGGGCTCAAACCGTTCTTGAATGGACTCCAACCATTCTTGAATTGGCTCAAACCGTTCTTGAGTTGGCTCAAACCGTTCTTCCGATACGTCCAAGCTGTTTTCCGCGAGCATTACATAATTTTCTTTTGTTGCCACACTTTCTTACTTTGTCTTCTAACATTCCTAATTTGCTTTTCAAAGAACCTTAATTTTTGTATCTGAAAAAAACTCTCCTCTCTATCATAATAAGACTGGAAATTTGAAAAACGTTAGCAGTAAAAAATAATTAATTTTAAACAAGCTGTGTTAAGTTGTTGTATATGTGCCGGAAAAATTTGAAATTAAATAAGAAGATTTGAGTTCTTTGAATAAATATCTTTGTTTAACTACTTAAACAAAATAAATTATAATGAGTAGCTAAGTTAAATCTTACTGTTTACAATAGCCAATATCGCTTTTTCTAACTCATTAGCTTTATTTTCTATTTCAGCACCTTTTGCAATAATATCTGCTACATAATTTTTGTCTTCCAGGTCAGCAGTATTAATTTTAACATTTAAATACGCTCCCATAACTGCAGAACGAGCAGCTAAAGCCCCAACACCGGCATCTGTTACTGAATTTGGATTACCAATTTCAGCCATAGCTTTAATAACTTCCATTGATTGATAAGCATATTCCATAGTTTTAAAAGGTACTTCAATAGCATATTTAGTAGCATCTTGTATAGCTTGATGCCTTGTCGCTTTTTCTTCGTCTGTTTTCTTAGCTAAACCAAATGCATCCATTATTTTGTTAAAAGCATTGGTATCTTCATCAACCATATTATTTAGCATATCATGATAATATTTTCCTTTATCAGCCCAATCTGAAAATTCTTCCCATCTATTGTCCCAACCACGCTTATGTGATGATAAATTTGCGACCATAGTTGCCAAAGCTGAACCCATAGCACCCATATAAGCAGAAATCGAACCACCCCCGGGAGCAGGAGATTCCGAAGCTGTTTCATTTACGAATTCTGTTAATGTCATGCCAATTAGACTTTTTCCCTCTTTATTTTCTTTCTCTAAAACATATTCAATAATTTTTTCTTCAGGTTTAAATTTATAAAGATCATCAAGCCCCATAGACTTAACAGCTATTTTTATTAATTCTTTATCTGAAATACCTGTTGAACGTTTTTGCTTTTTTAGAAAATATTTTCCTGCATCAATCATTGCATTTAAAGAAATTAATCCTACTAATTCAGAACCTGTTGCCCTAACACCTCTATCTGTAGCTTTTTTGCAAACCTCATCAAATGCAATATGAACGGGTGTTACACTAATATTTGTTAAATTCATTGATATTTGTGCTACACCAAATTCTTCAATAAACCAGCCAATACCTTTTACGCATTTCAATGAGCCGGGAATACAAACTTCATTTCCTTTTTCATCTTTTACAATTTTTCCTGTAATAGGGTTGCCTGTTCTTTTCTTTCTTCCATTTTCTCTGACATCAAAAGCAATTGCATTAGCTCTTCGTGTTGAAGTTGTATTTAAGTTAATATTAAAAGCTACAAGAAAATCTCTTGCACTAACAGCAGTAACACCTGTTTTGGCAACATTGTCATTAAATTCTGCCGGTCCAAAATCCGGTTTCCATTCGGGTTTTGAAAGTTTATCTTTTAAAGCTTCATATTCGCCGGAGCGACAATATGCAAGATCTCTTCTTTTTTCATTAGAAGCAGCATTTTCGTAACAATAAATTGGAATTTTAAGTTCTTCTCCAATTCTTTTAGCAAGTTTATGGGCATATTCAACAGTTTCTTCCATCGTAATATTTGAAACAGGTACCAAAGGGCATACATCAGTAGCTCCAAAACGTGGATGTTCACCTTTATGTTTTCTCATGTCTATTAGTTCAGAAGCTTTTTTTATTGCTCTAATTGCGGCTTCTAAAACTTCATCGGGAGTTCCAACCATAGTTACTACTGTTCTGTTAGTTGCTGCTCCTGGGTCAACATTTAAAAGTTTAACTCCATCAACAGTTTCAATTTGGTCGGTAATTTGTTTTATAATACTCATGTCCCTTCCTTCGCTAAAATTAGGAACGCATTCAATTAATTGATTCATGTGTTTATATTTTTATTTTTATTTGACACATAGCCTGTCCCGATTTATCGGGAGAACTCGCCATTTGATAATCATACTTCTGTATGAGATTTATTCTCATGGCTCGTTTCATAATGTTTATATTTTAAAGCTTTATGCAATTTCATTTTTCAAGATTCAAAAATATTAATTAATTATTAATATTCTTATGATTTTAATGTATTTTATTCGTAAGTTCTAATTGATTTTAGAAAAAGTCAATAACTCTCTATTCAGTAGCCCCGTCCTTTAGGGCGGGGACAAGGATAAAAGTACGATGCCTTATGCGAAATTTTGACCCCGAGTGCTCGGGGTCAAAATTTCGCAGAGGTTGAAGTTCCTTAAATTTATACCCCGCCCTAAAGGACGGGGCTACTGATTTTTTTATTTTGCATAAATTTCTGAAATCAGTTTAAACTTACTTTTATTCTTATATAATTTTATAATTTTGCATTCTAAATTTTACAAATAAAAGTTATGTCAAAAAATAAAGTTACAGTTGATACTGCAAAGGAATTGGGGTTATTGCCCGAGGAGTTTGAAAAGATAAAAGAAATATTAGGAAGAGTTCCAAATTTCACTGAATTAAGTATTTTTTCGGTAATGTGGTCAGAACATGCTTCATATAAAAATTCAATTAATTTATTGAAGACCTTACCAAGACATGGAAAACATATTCTCGCTGAAGCCGGTGAAGAAAATGCTGGACTTGTTGCGGTTGGTGATGGTTTGGCATGTGCTTTTAAAATAGAGTCGCACAATCATCCTTCGGCTGTTGAACCATATCAGGGAGCAGCAACCGGTGTTGGAGGAATAAATCGCGATATTTTTACAATGGGTGCAAGACCTGTTGCACAACTTAATTCTTTGCGCTTTGGAGAAATTGAACTTGACAGAACAAAATGGTTGTTGAAAGGAGTAGTAAAGGGTATAGGTGATTATGGTAATGCATTTGGAATACCTGTTTTAGGCGGTGAGATATATTTTGATAAATCTTATAATCAAAACCCTTTAGTTAACGCTATGTCAGTTGGTTTGATGAAACAAGAGGATATGATTTCAGCAATCTCTAAAGGAAAAGGAAATCCTGTTTATATTGTTGGTTCATCAACAGGTAAAGATGGAATTCATGGAGCTACTTTTGCTTCTGCTGACCTTACCGAAGATTCGTCAGATGATATTCCTTCTGTTCAGGTTGGTGATCCTTTTCAGGAAAAACTATTGCTTGAAGCTACAATGGAATTGAACAAAACAGGAGCAATTGTTGGTATGCAGGATATGGGAGCTGCCGGTATAATATGTTCAACTTCCGAAATGTCTGAAAAAGGTAATCATGGAATGAAAATATATTTGGATAAAGTTCCTCTTAGACAAAAAAATATGGAAGCTTGGGAAATTTTGCTTTCAGAATCGCAAGAAAGAATGCTTGTCGTTGTTGAAAAAGGAAAAGAAAAAGTAGTTGAAGATGTTTTTAAAAAATGGGATTTGAATTGTGAAATTATTGGCGAAGTTATTGAAGACGAAAGACTTTACTTTTACATGAATGATGAATTGATTGCAGATGTTCCTCCTTATGATTTAGTTTTGGGTGGAGGAGCTCCTGTTTATACAAGAGAAGCTAAGGAACCTGCATATTACAAAGAATACAAAAAATTTAAAATTGACGATGTTCCGGAACCTGAAGATTTAAAAGAGGTAGTTTGGAAATTATTAAAAAATCCAAATATTGCATCTAAAAAGTGGGTGATTGAACAGTATGACACAATGGTTGGAACAGGAAATATGACAACTAATTTTCAATCTGATGCAGGAATATATAATATAAAAGATACAAATAGGGCATTGGCAATGACTGTTGACTGTAATTCAAGGTATGTAAGTGCAGATCCTGAGATAGGAACTTCCATTGCAGTTGCTGAAGCTGCAAGAAATATCGTTTGTTCAGGAGGTGAACCTACAGCAATAACAAATTGTTTAAATTTTGGAAATCCATATAATCCTGAAGTTTACTGGCAGTTCTCCGGAGCAATAAAGGGAATGGGTAAAGCATGTCGAAAATTTGAAACACCTGTTACTGGTGGAAATGTTAGTTTTTACAACCAAACAGTAATTGGTAAAAATATAGAACCTATTTTCCCAACACCAACAATAGGAATGCTTGGAGTTATTGAAGATACAAAATTGAAAACTTCTCTAGCCTTCAGAAAAAAAGGTAATATGATATATTTAATAGGTAAATCGAGAAATGATATTGCTTCTTCTGAATATCTTGCATCATATCATAATATTGAAAAATCTCCAGCACCGTTTTTTGATTTGGATTTTGAATTTGAATTACATAAAATTGTTAAAAGTTTAATAAAAAATGAACTGATATCTTCTGCGCATGATATATCAGAAGGAGGATTATTTATTACATTGCTTGAAAGTTCAATGCCAAATAGTCTTGGTTTTGATATTACTACTGATGCAGAAGTTAGAACTGATGCATTTTTATTTGGCGAAGCACAGGGAAGAATAATTGTTTCAGTTTCTCCTAACCGTGAGACGAAATTCATTGATTTTATGATAGATAGCAAATTTCCTTTTTCGATAGTAGGACATGTAACAAAAGGACAAATGCGTGTTGATGATATTTCTTTTGGCTTTATTGATGATATCAAAAAAGAATATGAAAGTACATTAGAAAATTATTTAAAATAAAAGAATATTGTAAAAGATTTATTATTCCGAAAATACAGTTGGATAATATTAAAAAAAAAATGTCCCGATAGGGACAAAATATTTATAGTAAATTGAAATAACATCAGAACAAAGTCCCGTTAGGGACGCAATATAATAACTTATGGCTAATACATATACCCAAATGTATATTCAATTTGTGTTTGCTGTTCAAGATAGAACATCTTTAATTAAATCTACTTGGAAAGACGAGTTATACAAATATATAACAGGAATAGTCCAAAATAATAAACATAAATTAATTGCAATAAACGGTATTTCTAACCATATTCATGTTTTCGTAGGTTATAAACCACATCAGCTAATACCTGATTTACTTCAGAATATAAAAGGTTCGTCTTCAGGTTGGATTAATAACAGAGGATTTGTAAAAGGCAAATTTAAGTGGCAGGAGGGTTATGGAGCGTTTTCATATTCTCATTCTCAAATAGATAATGTTGTAAAATATATAATGAATCAGGAACAACACCATAAAAAGAAAAAATTCAGGGACTAATGTTACATTAAAATATTTTATAAATTAAAATAAATTTTGGTACTACCATACAGCAATTCTAAAAACAATAAGAAACAACAGGTTTCTGATATGTTTAATCATATTTCAAGAAAATATGATTTTTTAAATCATTTTTTATCATTGGGAATTGATAAATATTGGAGAAAACGTGTTAGAAAAATTGTTGATAAATCAAATCCGAAAAAAATACTTGATGTCGCCACAGGAACCGGTGATCTTGCTATTGAGCTTTCTAAAATAAATGAAGTTGAAATTACGGGAGTTGATATTGCTTTAAAAATGCTTGAAAAAGGCAAAGCAAAGATCAAAAAAAAGAAATTAGAACAGCGTATTAGTTTTTTTGAGGGAGATGCTGAAAATATTAAATTTAGTGATAATGAATTTGATGTTGTTACCGTTGCCTTTGGTGTAAGAAATTTTGAAAATATAAATTTAGGTTTAAGTGAAATACACAGAGTGTTAAATAATAATGGACAGATTGTTGTTTTGGAATTTTCCAAACCAAAAGTATTTCCTGTAAAACAGATATTTAATTTATATTTTAAGAATTTGCTCCCATTTTTTGGAAGATTATTTTCAAAAGATAAATCGGCATATAGATACTTATTTGATTCTGTCTTGAAATTTCCTGATAATGAGGATTTTTTGAGATTATTAAAGCAGTCGGGATTTAAACAAACAAAACAATATAGAATGACTTTTGGCATTTCAACAATTTATATTGGACAAAAATTGTAATATTTGTATAATAATTGCGTTTTTTGAACGAAAATAGAAAACTTAACGTGGTCTTTTGGCTATGATCAAAAATATTTAGAATAAGTGATTTTTTATATTTAACGATAAAAAGTTGACAGTTAGCAGTAAGCAATTAGAACAATGAAACTTGAAAATTATGAACGACAAACGACAAACAGTAATGAAACAGTTAAGATAATAGTATATTGAAGAAAATAATTTACATATTATTTATAATTTTTTGTAATGTTTCTCTGAATGCTCAAAAACAAGGATTACCGATAAACTTACCTGTTTATGACGAGCAAACAATTCATTTTGGAATGGCTCTTGGATATAATTCTATGGACTTTACAATTCATAACTCGGGTATGTTTTATGCTCTTGATTCTATTTATTCTGTAGAAAACCAACCAAAACCAGGGTTTAATATTAATATTGTTTCAAATTTGAATTTGCATAAATATTTTTCGCTTAGAGTAATGCCGGGATTAAATTTTGGGCAAAGAAACCTGGAATATATTGCGCATAGCAGAGTTGATTCTACTTTTTTTAAAAAGGTGATGATGATTGAATCAACATTTTTAGATGTTCCTTTTTTGATAAAATACAAATCGAAAAGAATGGGTAATGTTAGACCTTATTTAATTTTTGGTGGAGCATATAAATGGGATCTTGCTTCTCAAAAAACTATTCCTTATGCAGATAGACCCAAAATACGCTTAAAACCAATGGATATATATTATGCTGTTGGTTTTGGAACTGATTTTTTTCTTCAATATTTTAAATTTGCTTTAGAAATTAAATTAGAAATTGGAACAAGAAATATTTTAGTTCCGGATGGTTCTCAATATAGTATGGCAATTGAAAGAATGAACTCAAAAATAATTCATGTTTCCTGTTTGTTTGAAGGTAGCGATATTCGTTCATTTGCAAGAATATTTAGTAGGAATAAAAAATAAATAAACTATGATAAATGAATTATCATTAATTCTACCAGCTGAGATAGCTTATGTTAAAAGCAATTTAAAAAAAGAAATTGCAAAAGAACTTTCAATACAAGAAAATGATATAGCTTATATCAATATTATTAAACGTTCTGTTGATGCAAGAAAAAAGGATATTAAAATTGTTTTAAAGGTTCAGGTAGTTGTAGATGAGCCAAATTTCAAAGCTTATACGCCAAAATTTGAATATCTTGATGTTACAAATAAAGAACATGTAATTATTGTTGGAGCAGGACCTGCCGGTTTATATGCAGCATTAAGATTAATTGAAAAAGGAATTAAACCAATAATTATTGAAAGAGGAAAACAGGTAAGTGAACGAAAAATAGATGTTGCGGATATTTATAAAAATAATATTATTAATCCCGAATCTAATTATTGTTTTGGAGAAGGTGGTGCAGGTGTTTTTTCTGATGGTAAATTATTTACACGTTCAACAAAACGAGGTGATGTTAACAGAATACTTGAGTTACTTTATTATCATGGAGCAAAACAAGAAGTTTTGTTTGATGCACATCCTCATATAGGCACTGATAAATTACCAACAATAATTAAAAATATTAGAAAAACTATTTTAGATGCAGGCGGTGAATTTTTATTTAACTCAAAACTTACAGATCTTATTATAGAAAATAATAAGATAAAAGGAATTGAAATTAATAATTCCGATAAAATATTGGGGAAAGCAGTAATATTAGCTACAGGTCATTCGGCAGACGATATTTACGAATTGCTTTATTCAAAAAATATTGCAATTGAAGCAAAACCATTTGCAATGGGAATAAGGGTTGAGCATTCGCAAGAATTGATAGATAATGTTCAATATCATGGAAACAGAGGTAAATATTTACCTGCAGCATCGTATAGTTTAAGCACTCAAATTGACGGACGTGGAGTTTATTCTTTTTGTATGTGTCCCGGTGGTTTTATTGTTCCATCTGCAACTTCAAACAATCAACTTGTGGTAAATGGTATGTCATCTTCAGAAAGAAATTCAAAATTTGCAAATAGTGGTATTGCAGTTGAAATACGCTTAGAAGATATTCCTGATATTAATAAATATGGAGCATTGGCAGGATTGAAATTTCAACAACAATTAGAGCAAACAGCATATATTAACAGCGGTAAAGGACAAGTTGCTCCTGTACAATTCTTGCCTGATTTTCTTAAAAATAAAATTTCTGCAAAAATTCCTGAAACATCTTATATCCCCGGTGTAATGTCTTCGCCAATACATCACTGGATGCCTGAAATTATTTCTGACAGATTGAAAAAAGCATTTAAGATTTTTAATAATAAAATAATGGGTTTTATAAATCCCGATGCTGTTATTTTTGCTGTTGAATCAAGAACTTCTTCTACTATAAGAATACCAAGAAATAAAGAAACATTACAACATATTAATATAAAAGGTCTTTATCCTTGCGGCGAAGGTGCAGGATATTCAGGAGGAATTGTTTCCTCTGCTATTGATGGTGTGAGATGTGCTGAAGCTATTTGATTTTTTACATTGAATGTGATATTGGGGATTTATTGTTTGTTGTTTATTGAATATTGCAAACCAGAAAAAAACTCCCGCAGATTTACTCACTAAATATTTATTTAATACCGATATCCTCTACTCTGCCAATCTTAAAAACAGAGCCATAAAGGGTAAGGTTCCAGATATTGCCCTTAGCGTCTACATAATAATTAATGTTGCCGTAATTATATATCCATTCATAATCGGGCATATCGGAGGGTTTTTTATAAGCAATAACAATTGGTTTGCCGTAATTATCGAACCATATTATTTTATTGTTGCTATCAACAAAATAAACATTTTTGTCTCCTCTAAAAAAACATTTATACTTTAAGTTTAAATCTTGTTTATTATTATTGATATATGCGTTTTTGTTATTAAGCCTTTTGGCTTGCTCCCACCCGCTTTTAATTGCTTCTATTCTTGCAGATTTTGGAGGATGATAAAGTGTATCGAGTTCGTGCCCAACAGATTTCATTGCCGCAACAGTTTGGTCAATTGTGGCTCCCATTTTAAAAAGAATAAAACCACTAAATTTATCTGCTGCAAGTTCATCGCCCGGACTTGTGTTGCCGTAATCTAAGGTATGCCCCAAAAGATGATGCCCAATATCGTGTGCAAGCACACTAACCGAAGCCCAGTCGGTGTTTGCCCGGCTCCTAACTTTTTTAATAAACTCGGGGTTATATTCAATATACCTTTTTGTGCCTTTGATGTAGGCAATTACAGTGCTAACTTCTGAAGAAATAATAGTAAAATTAGGCTCCAAGCCTGTGTACATCATAATTTTTGCAACAGCTTCTTTTGCATCCCTGTCGGGTTCGTAATATCCCTGCTCCAATATTGTATCATTAAGTGCAATATTTTGAGAATAAATAATGCTTGAGAGAAAAAGGATAAGGATAAGTATGATGAAGGGTTTCATTTTATGATTTTATATTTTATATTTTATATTTTATATTTTTGACTTTTGATTTTTGTCTTTTGTCTTTTGACTTTTGATTTTTGATTTTATTTTCCGTCTACTCATCTTGCTTAAAAAACTCTAAAGCCTTTAAGCTTACAACAAATATATTTTTATAATAGAACTGTATAATTTGCTGATATGTATATCCTTGTTTTGCCATTTCCATAGCTCCTTCCTGGCACAAACCAACTCCATGTCCATAACCTTTACCAATAAACAATAATGTGTTACCTTCTTGTTTGATTTCAAAAAATGTGGAACGTAATTTCCAATCGTTTCTAATAGTTTTTAAAGGTATTCTGCCTCCATTGTATTTGTAATACTTTTTTCTATTAGCCTGAGAAAACGAATAATTGTTTAAGTTAAAAATACCACTATCGGTACTTATTCTCTTTTTCTTTAAGTATTTTTCCCATTGGCTTACTGTAATTGTTTTAGTCCATTTTGCACTACGACCAGATGTACAAAACTTATCATCAACAGATTTAAGATATGAACGAGGCTGTAGCCAGACATTTTCAGAACCTGTGGTTTGCCCTCCGCAATTAGAATGAAATGTAGCGGTAATAAGCGATAATGTGGTGTCAACAATAATTAGCCCTTTAGTATCGTATGTTGCCTGAAGAATATCATCGCTAAGCAAACATTTACTGAAATATGCCTGACAATGAACACCATCGCAAAGATGAAAGCCTTCATCAATATGCCTGAACAAATTTTCAAGAGCATAAGTTCTGCATATAATTGCCTGCGATTTATAATATTCTATAGGAGATTTTGTTCCTCCTTCGCTTTGCACAACTCCTGCAATATAATTTTCAATATCCACATTATTGACAATAAGAAACTTATTATCTTTAATATAGATATTTAAGTCATCGTCATAATCGCGGGATTTATAATCGGGGTCAATTGGTTTTATCCTGAAATAATTGCTTTTGCCAACACCAATAAATTGTAGATTAGCAAATGAACCCAAACTGCCGGTAAGTGTTCTAACATATATGGAATCGTTAATAATATCTAGCATTACTACATGATGCCTTTTCATTTTTAAAACAAGTTTTGCACCACTTCTTAGCTCATATTTGCCGGCAACAGGAGAAACTATTATAGAACGTATGTTGTATTTATTATATACACTGATATTTAGCCTCTGAGAGAAGACTTGTGTAGAGAAACCTATTATTATTAACAGGACTGTGATCTTAAAATATATTCTCATTTATCAGTTTTGAAGATATTTAATCATTAATTCTGCTGTTCTCTGCGAAGCCCCACTCCCACCTAACTTGTTTTTTAATTCTTTATAGTCAGCATTTAATGCTTCCAAATGCTTTTTGTTATTAAGTATTTTATCTAATTCTTGTTTTAATTTATTTGTATTTAGGTCTTTCTGAATTAGTTCTGTTACCACCAACTTATCCATAATTAAATTAACCAGCGATATATATTTAACCTTTACAAGCTTTTTTGCAATATGAAAAGATAAGCTACCGGAACGATAGCAAACTATTTCGGGTATTTCAAATAGCGCTGTTTCAAGGGTAGCAGTACCGGAAGTAACCAATGCTGCTGTTGATTGCTGTAATAATTCGTAAGTTTTTCCGGTAATTATTTTAATGTTATCGCCGGTAATAATTGATCTGTAATATTCAATATCAATAGATGGAGCACCTGCAACAATAAATTGATAATCTTTATAATGACTAACAATACTAAGCATTATTGGCAACTTGCGTTTTATCTCTTGTTTTCTGCTACCCGGCAATAAAGTAATAATTGGTTTGTTTTCAAGTTTGTTGTCAACAATAAAATCGCTGTAAGATATTTTTGTTTGTAAATTATCTTCAATAGCATCAAGCAATGGGTGTCCTACAAAGTCAACATCATAATCGAATTTGGTATAAAAATCTTTTTCAAAAGGCAGGATAACAAACATACGGTCAACAAATTTCTTTATTTTATGCACACGCGATTGTTTCCATGCCCATACCTGTGGCGAAATATAATAAAATACCTTTATGCCCTTTGCCTTTGCATATTCAGCAACTCGAAGATTAAAGCCCGGGTAATCGATAAGTATTAAAACATCGGGTTGATACTCGTTAATATCTTTATAACAAAACTTGAAATTCTTTTTAATAGTACGAATATTCATCAATACTTCAACAAAGCCCATAAAAGCAAGCTCTCTAATGTGCTTTACCAATTTTACTCCCTGCTGTATCATCAAATCGCCTCCCCAGCATCTAAAATCGGCAGAAGTATCTATTTTCTTGAGCTCTTTAATTAGGTTAGAACCGTGCAAATCCCCTGAAGCTTCTCCGGATATTATGTAATACTTCATTTATATATTTTCAATATTGAATTGATTAATTAAAATACGTACATCAACAATATTACTAAAGCTGCATAAAGCATAGTTGAAAATAAAGTGCCTTTTGCCGCAGCAAGATATTTACGCCAAATAAAAACAAAAAAGAAAAATATATTTGGAATAACACATATACTTAACAATTTAGTATATACTCCTATTCTCTTAATATAATCAATAAATTCCATAAAACTCAAAGTTTCATATTTTGAGTTGTAAACTAACAGTAAGGTAATTACAGGAGTCAAAATGCCAACTAATGCTCCAATCCATAATTTGTTTAAACTAAACTTCATAGTTATTTTTTTTCAGTTGTTCTAATGCTTTATAATTTGTAAGATCAGTGTGAATTGGCACAATTGCAATATAATTATTGTTTAAAGCCCACTCATCTGTATCTTTTTCATTTGGTTCAGAATTGTTAAAATTTCCTGTAAGCCAGTAATAATCTCTTTTATGAGGGTCTGTTCGCTTGTCATACTCTTCTTTCCAAACGCCTTTCGTCATTTTGCAAACTTTAACTCCATTAACTTGTTTTAAAGGGATGTCAGGGAAATTAACATTTAAGCAGGTTCCCTTAGGCAAACCATTTTCTATTACATTCTTGAAAATTTTTTCAACATATACTTTCGACATTTCAAAATCAGCATCAGAATTGTGATTTACCAAAGAAAAGCCAATAGAAGGGATATTATTTAAACATGCTTCAATGGCGGCGCCCATAGTTCCCGAATATATTACACTTATTGAAGCATTTGATCCATGATTTATACCAGAAACAACAATGTCAGGCTCTCTATCTAATAGCTGATTAATAGCCAGTTTAACACAATCAACAGGTGTACCGCTTGTACTATAAATTGTTAAATCTTTTTCTTCTTTAATTTTTTTAACTCTTAAAGGAACATTTATGCTAATTGCATGCGACATTCCCGACTCTCCCTTTTCGGGAGCAACAACAACAACTTGCCCAAAAGGTTTAACAACATCTATCAATGACTGTAAACCCTTTGCAAAAACTCCATCATCGTTAGAAACAAGAATTAAAAGTTTTTTATCTTTTTTTAATGCCATATTTTAAAACTAAACACCTGAGATTAAACCACTAATCAACAACTGGTTTTTTCATTTATTATCATGCAATAATAGATATAATAATTTGGAAGTTCAAACTGATTTCAGAAACTTAAGCAATATGAAAAAATCAGTAGCTCCGTCTTTTAAGGCGGGGACAAGGATAAAAACGTAATGCTCTCTGCGAAATTTTAATAATTTTAATAATAAGGAATTAAAATTATCAAAATTTCGCAGAGATGGTATGTCGCATAAATCTATACCCCGCCCTTAAGGACGGGGCTACTGAAAACAGTTATTGATTTTCTCTGAAATCGATTAGAGTTTACAATAATTCAAAGCGGCAAAGGAATTGAAACTATCCTTTAGTTATAAAAATAGCTGTCGTTTATAAAAAAAACTTTACTTTTGTTGAACAAAATGAAAAACAAAATTTTGAAACAATAATTTTATGAAAATTTCATATAACTGGCTAAAACAATATATAAACATTGACCTTGAAGCAGATAAAATTGCAGATATTCTTACTGACATTGGCCTCGAAGTTTCCGGTGTTGAGCAATTTCAATCTGTAGAAGGTGGACTTAAAGGCTTGGTTATAGGTAAAGTTATAACAAAAATAAAACACCCCGATGCCGATAAACTTACTGTTACAACTGTTGATATAGGAACCGGCGAATTATTGAATATTGTTTGTGGTGCACCAAATGTTGAAACAGATCAGAAAGTTGTTGTTGCTACTGTGGGTGCAACTTTATACGGAGAAAGTGACAGTTTTAAAATTAAAAAAACTAAAATAAGAGGTGTAGAATCTGTAGGAATGATTTGTGCCGAAGACGAAATAGGACTTGGCAATTCTCATGAAGGAATTATGGTTTTAGATAAAACTGCTAAAATAGGTACACCTGCCTGTGAATATTTCAAAATCGAAACCGATACTGTTTTTGATATTGACCTTACACCTAACCGTATTGACAGCGCTTCGCATTATGGAGTAGCCAGAGATCTTGCTGCTTATTTAAGACAAGAACAAAACATTGAATTAATAAAACCAGATGTATCTTCTTTTAAGACAGACAACAACAATTATCCAATTTATGTATTAGTAGATAATGAAGATGCTTGTCCAAGATATTCCGGTATTACAATTTCAGGGATTGAAGTAAAAGAATCTCCAAGCTGGTTAAAAAGCAGACTTAAAGCTATTGGTTTAAAACCAATAAATAATATTGTTGATATAAGTAATTATATACTTCACGAAACAGGACAACCTTTGCATGCTTTTGATGCAGATAAAATTGCAGGAAAAGAAGTTATTATTAAAACTTTAAAAAATAAATCAAAGTTTATTACACTAGATGAAATTGAAAGGGAATTATCAAACAATGACCTTATGATTTGTAATAAAAATGAAGGAATGTGTATAGCCGGAGTATTTGGCGGACAAAAATCAGGCGTTTCCTCTGAAACAAAAAACATTTTCATTGAAAGTGCTTATTTCAATCCTGTATGGGTTCGGAAAACTGCTCGCAGACACGGTTTAAATACTGATTCTTCCTTTAGATTTGAGAGAGGAGCAGATCCAAATATTACTGTTTATACATTAAAACGAGCAGCACTTTTAATAAAAGAAATTGCAGGAGGAAAAATATCATCCGAAATAGTTGATATCTACCCAAACCCTGTTAAAAATAAAATGGTTGAACTCTTATTCCAAAATATTAACAGATTAATTGGCTATAAAATAGAAAAAGATAGGATTAAAAATATATTAAAATCACTGGAAATTAATATTGTTGCTGAAAAAGATAGTGGTTTACTCCTTGAAATACCAACTTACAGAGTTGATGTAACAAGAGAAGCTGATATTATTGAAGAAATTCTAAGAATATATGGATATAACAATATTGAAATTACATCAAAAGTTAACTCTACAATTCAATATTTTCAAAAACCTGACAAAGAACAGTTAACAAATATTATTTCAGATATGCTGTCTTACTCAGGCTTTAATGAAATAATGTCTAACTCTTTAACAAAAAAAGAATATTACAAAAAAACAGAAACATGTAAATTCGAAAATTCTGTTGATATTTACAACCCTTTAAGTAAGGATCTTAACTCCTTACGTCAAACATTGATATTTGGTGGACTTGAAGCAATATCTTATAATATTAATAGAAAAAATTCTAATCTTAAACTTTATGAATTTGGTAATTGCTATCATTACCACCCAAATATTAAATCTAATGAGAAATTAGACAAATATTCTGAAGAAGAGCATCTTGCATTATTTATTACAGGTGAACAAAATAAATCAAACTGGAATACAGCAGATAAAGATACAAGTTTCTTTTTATTAAAAACTTATGTCGAAAATGTTTTAATAAGATTAAGAATTGATATAGATAAAATTAAAATTGAACACGTTAGTAACGACATTTTTAATGAAGCTTTAAAATATTCATATAATGAAAAAGAAATTGCAATTTTTGGCATTGTAAATCAAGATATTAAAAATGATTTTGATATATCTCAGGATGTTTTCTATGCTGATATTTTTTGGACAAAACTTTTAAAAATTATTGGAAATATTAAACTAAAATATACTCCTTTATTTAAATATCCTGAAGTAAAGCGTGATCTTGCATTATTACTTGAAAAAAATATTGAATTTGAACAAATTAAAGCATTAGCATATAAAACTGAAAATCGATTAATTAAAGATATAAACTTGTTTGATTATTATCAAGGAGATAAAATTGATAAAAATAAAAAATCTTACGCTATAAGTTTTATTTTACAAGATGAAAACAAAACTTTAACTGATAAACAAATTGATAAAGTAATTAATAATTTAATCAGAATTTTTGAAAAAGAATTTGATGCCAAAATCAGATAACCGACAAATTACACAATAACATTATATAATTTAATTTGCTGAAAGTGATATATATCACTTTAATTAGCATTAATGGTTTTATTATTTTGATATTATTATATATATTTGCTATTCGTATTAGATAATAGTAATATGAAACATTCATTATTAAAACCCTTAATTACACAAAATAATGATTATAATTGGATATTACATGTGGTAAATAAAATTATAAAAACATGAAAACACACAAATTTCTTCATCCTTATATATAATGTTTTTATTGTGTTTTATACTAATACTAAACAAAAACAAAAACAAAATAATATGAATTTAATAAAAATTACACTTCTGTTATTTATTTTATTTACTACTAACATTTTATACTCACAGCAATTTTATCAAAAAGCTATTGGAGGTTTAAACGATGAAACTTTTAGAGCAGTTAAACAAACTTCTGATGGAGGATTTATTTTTGCAGGAAATACTTTGAGTTTCGGTTCCGGCAACCTTGATTTTTATATAATAAAAACAGATATAAATGGAGACACTTTATGGACAAAAACATATGGAGATGCATCATATGATGATTGTTTTGATATTGATGAATTAACAGGAGGAGGTTACATTATAGTTGGAGAATCTAATTCTTTCGGTACTTCAGGTTACGAAATATTCCTTATTAATATTGATGCTAATGGTAATGTATTATGGTCAAAAATATATGGAGGAGCAGGATCTGACAAAGGAATTAGAGTTAGGCAAACTAGTGATTTAGGCTTTATTATTGGAGGAATTACATTTAGCTATGGAAATAATGCCCAATTTTATTTAATAAAAACAGATGCAAACGGTAATGTATTATGGACAAATATATTGGGTGGGATCAATTATGAATATTTATATGGATTAGATATTACTTCTGATGGAGGATTTATTTTAGTAGGACAAACCGCTTCATATGGAGCCGGAGGTGACGATGTATTTGTTGTAAAAACAGATTCGCTTGGAAACGAACAGTGGTCTGCAAGTTATGGAATGGCTGGATCTGAATATGGATATTTTATAGAAGAAACTTCTGATGGAGGATATATAATTACAGGTACAACAAATTCTGCAGGAGCAGGTTCTTGGGATGTTTTATTAATTAAATTAAACTCTGTAGGAAATTTATCATGGACTAAAACTTTTGGAAGCGCAAGTAGTGATCGTGGATGGGAAATACACGAAACAAATGATAATGGTTTTATTGTTATAAATCAAGCATATAATCTAGGATATGGACTTACTGATGCAATGATAATTAAAACTGACAATAATGGTAATTTAGACTGGGCTAAAGTATTTGGAGGAACACAAAATGATTATTTCCTTGCAGGTTGCATTACTACTGATAACGGATTAATGTTAGCAGGTAAAACAAACAGTTTTGGCTCCGGAAACTACGATAACTACTTTGTCCGAACCGATTCACTTGGCTTTGCATATAATTGCTATTCTGTAGATATAACTCTAACTGTAAACTCACCTGCTTTTATTCAAAATGCGCCTGTTTTGCTAACAAATACAGGAGTAACAGAAAACACAGTTGTAGCAATAGAGATGCCTACAAATTCAATAATTGATGATATCTGCCCATGTTATTTCAATCATACATTAACAGTTACAGATGCTTTATGCTTTGGAGACAGTAATGGTTCTGCCAATATTTCTGTTTCGGGAGGTACAATACCATACAATTTTTCATGGTCAACTACTTCAAATAATGATACTATAGAAAATTTAATAGCAGGTGATTATTATGTTATTGTTTCTGATATGTATGGTTGCACTGCATCTGATACTGCTTACGTTCTTCAGCCTTTACAGTTAACAGATACATTTAATGTTTTTAATGTTAATTGTTTTGGAGGAAGTGATGGTTCTGCAATTGTAAATATTGGAGGAGGAACTTCACCTTATGGGTACTTATGGTCAGACTTGGGAACAAGCGATACTTTGTCAAACGCAAGTGCAGGGATGTATTATATAACTGTTGTTGACGATCATCTTTGTGTTTTAATTGATAGCGTAGAAATTACAGAACCAACCGAACTTTTCATAGATTCTATTTCACAAACGGATGTTTTATGTTTTGGCGATAGCACGGGAACAGCACAGATTTATGATAGTGGTGGAACAATACCTTACTATTATAATTGGTCAAACGGAGATACTATTGCAAATGCACAAAATATGCCTTATGGTTGGTTTTATGTTACTTTAACTGACGATAATGCCTGTACAAAAACCGATAGTATTTTTATTAATCAACCAAATGCATTAGTCGATTCATTATTAACTCATAATGTATCTTGTTTTGGTGATAGCAACGGAACAGCTATTTCAATACCATCTGGTGGAGTAATGCCATACACGTATTTGTGGTCAAACAGCAATACTAATGATACTATTTCAAATCTATATCCCGGCACATTTTACCTCACAATTACTGACAATAACCTTTGTACATATATAGATACTGCTGTAATTACTGAACCTCCTTTACTTGAAGTATTAATAACACATAACAATGTAACTTGTTTTGGTTTTAATAATGGTGATGCTACTTCAATTGCAAGTGGTGGAACTTTTCCATATATATACCAATGGTCAAATGGCGATACTACTAATATTACACAAGATCTTATAGCAGGCACTTATTATTTAATTGTATACGATACAAACGCTTGTGTAGTTTCAGACAGTATTACTATTGAACAACCTGATTTACTTTTAGATTCCTTACAACATACTAATATTAGTTGTTATAATGGCAGCGATGGAGATGCACTTGTAAATGCTTATGGAGGAACTTCACCATATACTTATTTATGGTCTAACGGTGATACTGTAGATTATATTAATGGTGTAATCGCCGGCTTATATTATGTTACAATTACTGATACTAACAATTGTGTTACAGTTGACAGTATTGATATAACTGAACCAAGCCAACTTTTAGTTGCCGATTCTGCTGTAGATGTTCTTTGTTATGGAGATACTACAGGAATGATTTTTCTTAATGTAAGCGGAGGAACATCACCTTATTATTATAATTGGTTTAATAGTTCTACTGACTCATATATTACAGGATTACCTGTAGGAACATACGCTGTAACAATAATCGATGATAACGGATGCATTTTTCAAATACCTAAAATTGATGTTGACCAACCCGATTTATTAGTTGTTTATCTTGATTACACAATGCCATTATGTTATGATTTTAGCGATGGAATAGTTAACAGTTATGTGTCGGGAGGTATTGAACCATATAGTTATTTATGGGCTGATGGCGAAACAGGTTCTGTTTTAACAAATATTGCAAGTAATAACTATTTTCTAACTGTTACCGATTATAATGCCTGTACTGCTGCTGACACTATTTTTGTTACACAACCAGAATTATTAACATTGTCAGATTCTATTTACATAACAAATTTCTTTGGCAATATTGACCTTACTACTAATGGCGGGACTTTCCCTTATAATTATTTGTGGTCTAATAATGAAACTACTGAAAACATTAATGAACTAATTTCTGGTACTTATCAGGTAACTGTAAACGATTTTAATAATTGTGAAATTATTGGTATTTACACTATTGATATTCCTTTCAATATACCAACACTTATTACCCCTAATGGTGATGGATATAACGACAATTGGCAAATAACAAACCTAAACTATTATCCCGATATTAGTATTGAAATTTTTAATCGATGGGGAGATATTGTTTTTAAATTTACGGGAAGTGGGTTTGAATATGATAATAATCGTTGGGATGGAACATATGAAGGCAAAGAATTACCAATGTCCGGTTATGTTTATATATTAGACCTTAAAAATGGTATTGAACCTTACAATGGTGTTGTAACTATTAAACGCTAATACTCTGTTAAACTCATTATGATTGAACCATTACAGTATTTTTACAATAAAAATAATATCAGAGCAAACGATATTAAAAAGCTTATTATAGGTGAAAAATATCTTGCAATTTTATTAAAAAACGGAAACATTGGCGTTTGCTCTACCCTTAACAATAAAATTGATTTTAGAATTGATGATTTTTCTAAAATAGACTTTAATAATATTAATCACAGAATAGCTGCATGTGCATATTTTAATGCTATCAATAATTATAATAATAAATATAATTACGAAATTGACATTTTTGATGAAATAGACTTTAAAAAATACAATAATATTATAATGATTGGCTTTTTTCGCTCATTAGTAAATAAGTTTGAGAAAGAAAATATTAATTTAACCATATTCGATAAAATTGAAGTGCATCCACTGCTTACCTGTATGAATAAGCAAATTGAGAGTGTTAAAAAAGCCGATGCAGTAGTATTATCTGGAACTACTATTTTTAACAAAACATTTTTAAATATCATAAACAACACTAATAATAATTGTGATGTGTTTCTTTTAGGTCCTTCAAATATTCTTAATAAGGATATGTTTAATTATAAAAACATTAAATTCGTATTTGGGTCTGTTTTTGCAAATTATGATAATAATGTGTTGAATATTATTGAAAACAACGGGGGCACAAAAGATTTTTTACCATATATGAAAAAAGTGTATATACAGAATGATATTTAACCCAAACTATTATTGAAAATATGCCCAATACCCCTATAATAATTGATTCAGGTATGACCGGATGGGGAAACAGCAATACTATTAAAACACATAAAACAGGTAATATATATATTTGTGGAGATCAGATTTCTGAAATTAGCAAGCAACTGCCACCTCTTGCACCAAGAATTGGTATTGTGGCAAACATGCAAGCAAACATGGTACTTGAAATATTCCTAATTGATTAGATATTTCTTATCTTATCACCGTAACAGCACCTCCTTCCTGATTCTGTATCCCTTGAAGATTTTTAAATGTTACAAGCCATGTATAAGTTCCAATTTTTGCAATATCGCCTCCTTTAACTCGTCCGTCCCATCCCATATATAAATCATCAGTCTCAAAAATTACTTCTCCCCATCTGTTATATATCATCATATTAAAATTTCTTTTGTCTATACCACTTCCTTTTACTATAAAATAATCATTAATGCCATCAAAATCAGGTGAAAATGCTGTTGGTGCATAAAATGTATATTCATCTTGTATTATAATTTCCTGATATGCTGTATCTGTGCATTCAAACAATGTATATGCAACAAGAGCTACATTGTATGTTCCTGTCGGATACATAGGATAAATATGAATAGGATTTAGCAAACTCGATGAATCCCCATCGCCAAATATCCATAAATACTGGTCGGCAAGAGTTGAATAATTCTCAAAATAAATATATGGTTTAATAATACTTGCTACTTCAGGGTCTGCTATAAATTGTGCATGTGGTGTAGGATGTACTGTTATCA
>Ga0307990_1000358_pt1 | contig 42832 bp, 31 predicted proteins | sample EllFjometagen129_FD_203168 | JGI IMG/M metagenome (GOLD analysis project Ga0307990, IMG submission 203168) | Marine microbial communities from Ellis Fjord, Antarctic Ocean - #129 | ecosystem: Environmental > Aquatic > Marine > Unclassified | place: Southern Ocean | collected 2014-10-08
TTTTACTCATGTCACCATACAATTCATCGTTACTTTTACGCTCTTTTTTATTTCGTCCCATATCTGTTTTTTTACAAATATATAATCAATCTCAAAATCATAGCACTCCAAAAAAAGAATTAGCCAAGATTTCTGTAAATGATCAGAGGGTTTTTCGAGAGTTCACCCCAACAAACCCGCCAAAGCGCTGTCACCTCGAAGGAGTGAAGCAGCCAGCCCCGACCATTCGGGGATTGAGACCTGCCTCGCCTGCACCATTGCATACACCAGCGGCCCGTTTCGCAGCGAGGCGAGCCTGCCTAGCCGGCAAGGCTGGCAAGGCGGGGGTCTGTTTAATAGTTAGGTTTTCAGTGTTTTACACAAACCTGTCATTAGTAGTTCCAAAGCTCCGCCACTTTGCGGATTCCTCAAAGTGAACTGACAAGTTTAAATAGTTGTCATTAGTAGAAGAACAAGCTGAAAGCCTGAAACATCACAGAAAAATACGTCCCCATAAAATTCCGGTCAGCCCAAAAGGCCGGTGATATTTCAAATCTTCATCACCTTCACGGTATCCAAAGTTTCGTTGCCGAGGATAACGCTGATGAGGTAGTGCCTTTGGATTAATGGATGCCAATTGAGTTATGTAAGTAAGCAATTAACTTTATTCCTCGCTTTTGATTTTTTAACACAATCATCAACTATTCTAAAATTGTATTTAACAGTTGTTTACAACCATCTTACAAAACAACTGAATGGGCTGATTACAGCCTCGAAAATCTTTTCACTATTTTTGCTGATTAACTTTTAATAATTAAAGCACTTATGCCAACTGCAACAAATCATACTTATGATAAAAAAGAAGTTCTGAACGATTTCAGGATTGCCTACGAAAGCCGCCAGGCCAGCTTGATGGGGCGAAGAGAAGTATTGACGGGAAAGGCTAAATTCGGAATATTCGGCGATGGGAAAGAAATACCGCAACTTGCCATGGCCAAAGTGTTTAAAAATGGCGACTGGCGTTCGGGTTACTACCGCGACCAAACTTTTATGTTGGCCGCGGGCATCTTTTCGCTGGAAGAATTTTTTGCCCAGCTTTATGGTGATACCGATCAGGATTTTAATCCCGGAACCGCGGGCCGCCTGATGAACAACCACTTTGCCACGCGCTTTATCAACAAGGACGGAAGCTGGATGAAACAAACTGCCATGAAAAACTCCTCGGCTGATGTTTCGCCCACTGCAGGACAAATGCCACGCTTATTAGGGCTGGCGTATGCTTCACATTTTTATAGGAAAAATCCCGAACTCAAACAATACGATCAATTTTCGATCAAGGGCAACGAAGTGGCCTTTGGCACCATTGGCGATTCAAGCACATCAGAAGGTATATTTTGGGAAACCATGAATGCAGCAGGTTTGTTGCAGGTTCCTTTGGCCATGTCGGTTTGGGACGATGGTTTCGGTATTTCGGTTTCCCGCGATTTGCAAACCATCAAAGGGAGCATTTCGGAAGCCCTTGCCGGCTTTGAACAAACAGGCAAAAAGGCAGGTTTTAAAATTTATAAAGTGAAAGGATGGGATTATCCTGCCCTTTGCAAAGCATACAAAGATGGCGTGAAATTGTGTCGTGAAAAACATGTCCCTGTCTTGTTTCATATCATCGAAAATACGCAGCCCCAGGGCCATTCCACCTCCGGGTCGCACGAAAGGTATAAATCTGCCGAAAGGCTAAAGTGGGAAACCGAGTTTGACGGCATACGCAAAATGCGCGAATGGATCATCAGCGAAGGCATTGCCAATGATGAAGAATTAAAGCAAATAGAAAAGGAAGCCGTGAGCAAAGTGAAGACTGCCAGAAAAAATGCCTGGAATAATTTCTCGAAGCCCTTGCTCAAAAAGCGGGACGACTTTTTGAAGATGGTGGACATCAGTACCTGCAACTGCTCCAAAACCACAAAGATTGCAGCCCTCAAAGAAGACCTGGCTAAAATAGCCGAGCCCATACGCAAAGATACCATGTCGCAGGCCAAGCGAACCCTGCGCCTCATCTGCAACTCGTGCAGCAACCCCGAAAATTCGCTAAAGACCAACGTTACCCGGTGGTTCGACCAGGCCATAGAAAATAACCGTGTGCGCTTCAATACCCATCTTTACAACGAAGATCAGTTTTCGGCTTTAAAGGTTGAGGCTGTGCCACCCAAATATGACAATGATGCTAAATCCATCCCCGGAAGGGAAATATTGAGGGATAATTTCGATTATATTTTTGCAAATAATCCGCGGGTAATTGCCTTTGGTGAGGATGTGGGGAAGATTGGCGGCGTAAACCAAACCTACGAAGGCTTGCAGGAAAAATATGGAGAGCACCGTATTTTCGATACCGGTATTCGTGAAGCTTCCATCGTTGGGCAGGGACTTGGCCTGGCCATGCGCGGATTGCGGCCCATTGCCGAAGTGCAGTATTTCGATTATCTGCTTTACGCTCTCCAGGTGTTGAGCGATGACCTGGCTACTTTAACCTACCGCACGGCAGGCGGGCAAAAAGCGCCGCTCATCATTAGCACACGCGGCCACCGCCTTGAAGGCATCTGGCATTCGGGTTCGCCTTTAAGCATGGTCATAAATTCTGTTAGGGGAATACACGTGCTCGTACCAAGAAACTTAACCCAGGCTGCAGGCTTTTACAACACCATTCTTGCTTCGGACGACCCCGCCCTGATTATTGAACCTTTGAATGGGTACCGCCTGCGCGAAAAGGTTCCAACCAATATTGGCGAGTTTAAAATCCCGGTTGGCATTCCCGAAATCATAAAAGAAGGCACCGACATTACCGTGGTAACTTACGGTTCGTGTGTACGCATTGCCGAAGATGCCGCAAACCAACTGAAGGATTTCGATATTGACGTAGAACTCATCGATGTTCAGTCGTTGCTGCCCTTCGACATCAATCACACCATCGTGGAATCATTAAAGAAAACCAACAAGATTGTTTTCTTTGATGAAGACGTACCCGGCGGCGCCACAGCTTTTATGATGCAGCAGGTGCTCGAAGAACAAAAAGGGTATTTTTATCTGGATGCCGAGCCAAAAACACTTACGGCCCATGACCACCGTCCGGCTTACAGCACTGATGGAGATTATTTTTCAAATCCCAATGCCGAAGATGTTTTTGATACGGTGTATAACCTGATGCACGATGCCAATCCGTATAAGTACCCGAAGATTTTTTAGGGGGAGAGGGTAGAGGATATGACTGTCTTCAGGATAAGTCATCCGATGAATTCCGCCTAAGCTTTTGCAATTTGCTTTCGGAAATAGAAACAATCCCCAGGAATTATTCACCGGATGACTAATAAATAACACTTCAAAGAATATAAGGATTTATGAGGTTTAACCCATCAATGGCATCAAAATCCTTTGTATTGCGTGTTATGATAATAAAAGTATTTATTAGGGCGGTGGCTGCAATGATTGCATCCGGTGTTTTGATTTTGTTCAGCTTTCTAATTTCAATCGTTTTATTGACGATGTCGTTAGTCAGGTTAATGATGTTGGAATCGGCAAAAAAACTTTCCAATAAACTTTGAGTTTCCTGATTAACAGGAAAGCCCAATACTTCAATTTTAGTTATTACTGAAACAATTGGGGTATGATTCACAACATGGTTTAGAAATCCCATCCCTTTTTCGGGCAATTTTCCGGCAAGATAATCAATAACTATATTGCTATCTATCAGATACTGTTGTTCCATTCGTTGCGACTATTTTTGATATGTTCTTGTATTTGATCTGCAATTTGTGCAGGTAATTTTCCACCATATTTTTCTGATAATGAATCAAGCTCCACGGTGCGCACTTGACCATTTTTTGCTGCTTTTTCACTCTCTTTAATTTTTGCAACGAAGGCAGGATTGTATGGGCTTTGTTCTTCCTTTACTTCATACGAAACCTGCAAATCGTTGAGATAATCAATGATTTGTTGTAGCTTATCTTTTTCAGTTTGAACAATTATTGTTTCCATTTTTTAAAAATTTTCAATAAACAAAAATACAAATTAAAAACTTCCGGCAAGATAAGAAGAAACGTAAGTGCGAAAAAAGGTTGTAAAAGATGTTAGTCATCCGATGAATTCTGTAATTCACGGGGTGACTACAGAGACTAAAAGCATCATTTTAAACCGCTTTTCTTTTTGGCAGTGTTTTGATGTTTTCGTAGAAGTTTTGGATTAGTTTTGCTGCAAATTCACCCAGGTTGATATTTTCGGTACCAATCCATTCACGGATTTCCGCATCCAGAGGGATTTCTGTTTTAACAAACCATTTTAATTTTCCATCTGCAATGTCTTGATCCGTAATTTCAGGGTTGTCAGAAAAATCTATTTTAAGATCGTTATAAATAATCCGCTCTTCGGGCACTACCACACCGTGCTTTCCCAGTAGGATAGCATCCAGGGCTTCCACATCCAGGTTTTTGAAATCTACCTTGTAGTGTTTTGTAAATTTGTTGTTTCTGATGAGCCCAATGGCCTCTTTTACTGATATTACTTCCAGTTTCATTGCTTTAACTTTCATCCCATTCAAATTCCACAATATTGTTTTGAATTTTTAATCACAAAAATACTAAACAATAGATGTGATTTGAGAAAAAATCTATGAAAATAGCAGCAATTTTTAAATCTGTAAGAATAATGAGATCAGTTTAAAAAGCCTCAAAACCCCATTCCGATAGCCATCGGAAGTCATCGGGGTTTGTGGAATTACCATTGAAACCCAGAAAATGTTTTAGAGTAGAAACCCTTCCAGGTTTACCAGGGAAAAGTCACCCCGTGAATCATGCTTAAGCATTAGTGCCATTTTCGATAATTTGCACTGCTGCTATAAAGAATTCACGGGGTGACTATAATCCAAAAAAACCCCGCCACTTTTCAGCAACGGGGTCAACGTGTAATTCTCCTTATTTGCCCAAACAGGGCGAATATTATTCTTTAACCAGCTTTTTCACAAAGCTTTCGTTTGTAGTTTTAATCCTAACGAAATATACGCCATTGGGCTGGTCGCTTATGTCGATTGTTCCTTTACGGATAAGTTCGTTGCTCATTATTTCTTCACCAAAGGCATTGAATATTACCAATGATGAGGTAGCGCTGATACCTTCAATGTTGAAAATGCCATTGGAAGGATTTGGATAAATAACGACATCGTCTTCCGAAACTTCAAATATTCCGGTAGCTGACAATTTTAGTGAAGTGATTTCGGATAGGCCAAAAACTTCAAATTGCCCGGTATTCATGTTGTGATTGTAGCTTACGGTCAGTTCAAAGGTTTCACCTGTTGTTGCCCGATAGAGCTTATAGCTGAGGTGTTCACCCGCATCAAAGCCTTCTTTCACGGAAGTAAGTGCATCATCACCATTCAGATTTAGTGTGAAAGCATTGTTGATGTCCTCAATTTCCACAACACCGGCACATTGTCCTTCAGGAGTGAAACCACCGATAACATCGCCTTGTTCCAGCGCTAATTCTGATGTATTGAAAACAATGGTGTGTGATCCCGGGGTGTTGATGATCTCGTTCCACGGAGACCTTAGCTCCGAAGGTTTATTAAGCTCAAACGAAGGCATTTCATCAAGTGGGAGATTAAAGGTAAGGTTGCCTGCAGAACTCATTCTTACATAGTATGCTTTACCCGGATCGAGAACCGGCATAGTATTAATTCCGTACTCTTCCCAAAATACACCAGTGCCGGCAACATCTTTGGCTATTTCAAAACCCTCTACGCCATGAAATAATGTTTCAGAGGAGTAAGGATAACTTGTTAATACAGGTATGATATTCCATCCCTGGTTCAGTTCAATTGTTTTTTCAACAAGCTCCATCCCACAGAAGGGTAGCTCAGCATCTTCACTCACCTTTATTACATAACCGGAATACACATCCCAATCTGTGAGTGTAAATGTATTGCCCCCTGGCCAATAAATGCCCTCGTTGTTCGACAGTATTGTTAGTTGGTAGGTTATGGGATATAGAATCAGGTTCATGTCGGTATCGTCAGGCTCGATGTAACTGGAAACTCCACTCCAGCCTTCAGGAATACTGACAACCTGGTCGGCAACTACCGTTATAATATAGGTGCAGCAATTGATGCATCCGGTTTCCGAATCGGTAACACAATAAGTAATTTCATATTCACCCACAGCAACGGAAGGATCGAAATAATAGAATCCATTTTCATAAAATACGCCTTCACCACTGTATGTTCCTCCCGGAGGAGAAGCATTATCAAGTAGAATTGTTGGAGAATAGAGACAAATTTCCATGTCTCCCGGACAATCAACACCGGGTAATGGCTTAACCGTGATTTCAAATTCACATTGTCCGAAACAATTTGTTCCGGCAACGCCTACGGTGTAAGTAATTACGTGCGTACCTACTCCGGCTGCCGAAGGGTTGAAGAAACCGCCACTTACTCCCGGGCCGCTATAAGTACCGCCTTCGGGTGTAGCGCCCGTCAATTCAAATGCATTATCGTTTATACAAACCATCATATCATCCGGGCACATAACTTCCGGAACTTCAATCACAGTGATTATAAAGCTACACATATTACTGCATAAGGTTTGCGGATTTGTGTAAACATACAATACTTCATGCGCACCTTCACCGGCTACTGACGGATCAAACCAATAGTTGGTTCCATCAAAGCTTACTCCGTCACCTGAATATTGGCCTCCCACAGGTAAACCACCTGAAAGTGTGTCAGCAGGGGTGTCAAGGCAAACAGCAAAGTCTTCGGGGCAGAATACATCCGGTTTAGCATGAACAATGAAGTTATACTCACAGCAGTTTTCGCATCCTGTAGCAGGATTGGTAAAGCAGTAGTTGAGGACGTAGATTCCGAAGCCAACACCTGGATCGAAGAAATAATTATAACCATCAAAGAACACACCTGTTCCTGTGTAGTCACCACCTTGTGGATAGGAGTTGTTCAACAAAACAGGGGGATCATCCTCACAAGCTTCCATAAATGCCGGGCAGTCCATCACCGGTAAGGGGTTTACAATGATCATGAACTCACAGCTATCCGAGCAGTTTGTACCGGGTTCAAAATAAGTGTAAGTGATGATGTGGCTTCCGGCTCCTGCTGAATAAGGATAGAAAACACCACCAGTAACTCCGGTTCCTGAATAAGTTCCACTTATTGGCAAACCACCCGAAAGTGTTACCGGGCCTTCATCAATACAGATTTCAAAATCATCAGGACAGGTAGCTTCCACCAGGATTACAGTGATTTTAAAGGTACAGAAATCCTCACACAAGGTTTGTGGATCAATGTAAGTATAGCTTATTAGATGCGTTCCCACACCTGCGGTTGCGGGATAAAACATGCCGCCCGAAACGCCCGCACCTGAATAAGTTCCTCCTGTTGGAAGACCTTCGCTCAGTGCAAAGGGTGCGGTATCATAACAAATAGTGAAATCTTCAGGACAAGTAACATCCGGTTTAGCATAAACATTGAAGTTAAACTCACAGCAGTTTTCACAAGCTGTATTAGCATCGGTGAAACAATACAAGATGATGTATGTTCCGGGTCCAATGGCCGGATCGAAGAAATAGTCTGATCCATCAAAGTAAACACCTGTTCCGGTGTATTCGCCTCCAGCCGGAGTGCTGGTGTTGAGCAGTACTTGTGGATCATCTTCGCAAGCTTCCATAAATGGCGGGCAGTCCATCACCGGCAAGGAGTTTACGGTGATCTTAAAGTCACAGCTTCCAGAGCAATTAGTGCCAGGTTCAACGTAGGTGTAAGTAATGATATGGTCTCCTGCTCCGGCTGTACCGGGATAAAATACACCACCAGTAACTCCTGTTCCTGAATAGCTTCCTCCTATTGGTAAACCACCCGAAAGTGTTACCGGGCCTTCATCAATACAGATTTCAAAATCATCCGGACAGGTAGCTTCAACCAGGATAACAGTGATTTTGAAGGTGCAGAAATTCTCACACAAGGTTTGTGGATCAATGTAAGTATAGCTTATTAGATGTGTTCCCACACCTGCGGTTGCAGGATTAAACATGCCACCTGATACGCCCGTACCTGAATAAGTGCCACCCGTTGGAAGACCGCCGCTCAAGGTAAATGGTGCGGTATCATAACATATAGTGAAATCTTCGGGACAGCTTACCTGCGGCTTGGCATAAACATAGAAGTTAAATTCACAGCAGTTTTCACAATCTGTATCAGGATTGGTAAAGCAGTAGTTTATAATGTATGTTCCGGGTCCAATGGCCGGATCGAAGAAATAGTTTGCTCCATCAAAGGAAACGCCAGTTCCGGTGTAAACTCCACCAAGCGGATAGCTGGTGTTGAGCAGTACCTGCGGATCATCTTCGCAAGCCTCCAAAAAAGGCGGGCAATCCATCACCGGTAAGGGGTTTACAATGATCATGAACTCGCAGCTACCCGAGCAGTTTGTGCCAGGTTCAACGTAGGTGTAAGTAATGATATGGTCTCCTGCTCCGGCTGTACCGGGATAAAATACACCACCAGTAACTCCTGTTCCTGAATAGCTTCCTCCTATTGGTAAGCCACCCGAAAGCGTTACCGGGCCTTCATCAATACAGATTTCAAAATCATCAGGACAGGTAGCTTCCACCAGGATAACAGTGATTTTGAAGGTACAGAAATTCTCACAGAAAGTTTGTGGATCAACATAAGTATAAGTAATCACGTGTGAACCCACTCCTGCTGTTGCAGGATAAAACATACCACCTGATACGCCCGTACCTGAATAAGTGCCACCCGTTGGAAGTCCTCCGCTCAAGGTAAATGGTGCGGTATCATAACAAATTGTGAAATCCTCAGGACAGCTTACGTCAGGTTTTGCATGCACGTAGAAATTAAACTCGCAGCAGTTTTCACAATTTGTGATGGAATCGGTGAAACAATAGTTGATGATATAGGTTCCTGCGCCAATGCCCGGATCGAAGAAATAGTTTGTTCCGTCAAAGGAAACACCAGTTCCGGTGTAAACTCCACCAAGCGGATAGCCGGTGTTGAGCAGTACTTGCGGATCATCTTCGCAAGCCTCCATGTAAGGTGGGCAATCCATCACCGGTAAGGGGTTGACAATGATCATGAACTCACAGCTTCCTGCACAGTTTGTGCCCGGTTCAACGTAAGTGTAAGTGATGGTATGGCTTCCGGCTCCGGCTGAATAAGGATAGAAAACCCCGGCAGTTACTCCGGTTCCTGAATAAGTTCCTCCTATTGGCAAACCACCCGAAAGTGTTACCGGACCTTCATCAATACAGATTTCAAAATCATCCGGACAGGTAGGTTCAGGTAATGGATTAACCATAACATTAACTGTTGCGGTATCTGAATCGCCATAAGTGTTAGTTACTGTAACAGTAAAAGTTGTGCTTTGGTCAGGCATAGCGCTTGGGTTTTGTAATGAAGATGTAAAACCTACTGGATTTGATGTCCATGAAAAAGTATTTGTGCCACAACCACCATAAACCAGTGCATTTAACTGAACAGCATCCCCCGCGCATATTGTAGTAGGATTTGCTGAAGCCAATACATTCATCTTTTTGATTAGCGATGTTAAACCGGAAATGCCGTTGTCGTGGAATTTACCATCACTATTTGGGAATACCGGGTTATAGGTGGCAAGAACTTCTTCTTCAACTCCCGTTGATGAGAAATAGGCTTTCCACAAAAATTCTTCATTCTCAGCAAAGCCTTCTTTTAGTGGTGTTGTAGTAATGTCATCACCAAAAGCAACAACAGTTTGGTTATTAATGCCATCCCACACAGCAGCTCCACCGCAGGCAAGGTTTCCATTTTCATCAGTATAAAATGTACCTAAAAAGTCGCCTGCTGAAAGTGTTAGGCAATTAAACGATACAAGTTTTGGTACTGAAATGATGTGTGATGATCCGGTTGGAGTATATTTCCAATCCGGCGGATAAATTATTAATTTATAATCCTCTACTTCACCATTTTCGGCCGAACCATAATAGTTGAGCCCGCCATTGGAGTCGAACCTGAATCTTATATAGCTAACACCTGGTTTGCCTGTTGATGGAATATTAAAAGTTAATGTATTCAAACCGGCAATAAGTGGATGATCCGTAAAAATATGTTCGTTGGATTCGGCCCAGCTTCCATTAAGATTAAAGTCTATCCATGCATTTAATAAACCATTTTTTGAAGCCCGAATTTTAACTTCGGCTGTTTTGCCAACAACAAAAGGTGTGATAAAGGTTACGCCATCTTCATCATAAATATTATTCAGGTCATCACCGGTGGCATTAATGTTTGGTAACCCATCCGGTTCAGCATCGACATTGTTGCCCAGGAAAGTTGAACCATCAATAAAGTGGCGGGCACCATCGTTTACCAGCAATGTTGGATATGGGCCGTTGGGAGCGTCACCAAAGTCATAATTATCAATTCCTTCGGGTTGGCTGGTAATAATAAAGGCCATGTTACGATCGAGCAATCCCTGGTATCCGCTTTCATCAAATTGGATGGGATCGCTTAAAACAATAGGTTCGCCATTTGTCTGCCACTCCCATAAAACATTGTTTTGTTGGTCGGCTGATAAGGCCATGAGTTCAAGCCAGTAGAAATTGCCCTCAATCTGGGCGAATGGCTCTGGCAAATCAAAATTGTAGTAGTTAAGTTCATCACCTGAAATTGCGTACTTACCTGTAAAATATTCACCAACTTCGCCCGGGTTGGTACCAAAAGGAGCATCCCAGGTTAAAATTTGGGTACCCGGTTTATTGTAGGGTCCCGATGAATCATTATCATATATTGAAATCCTGAAGCCATTACACGGGCCTGATGCAGGCATTTCGTAATATCCCCACCAGTGTAAATCAGTTACGAGTCCTCCTTCGCATTGCCAGTCATCAGCAATCCATAAATCAGGGCCTTCCTGCTGATGGGCATGATAGCCGTAGAATTCGGTGTCAGGATATTGTATCCATTTTATGCTTTGATTTTCGATAACTTCTACCTTATAGTCTTCAACCTCACCATTTTCAGCCGGGCCTTTATATGTCAATCCCATTTGCTGAGATGAAAAACGGAAGCGTGCATAAGTAGAACCGGTATTTGCACCTACCGGCACAAGAAAAGTGAGCATATTATCTCCGGCAACGAGCATTTTGTCCGTGAATATCTGATTTCCTGCTTCGCTCCAGCTACCGTTTTGATCAAAATCAATCCAGGCGCTAAGGACTCCTCCTGTCGAGGCAGTAATCCTTACTTGTGCAGGTGTGCCCGCAACAAGCGCTGACAAGAAAGTAACACCATCTTCGTCATCCAAATTGGCTATATCATCGCCATCGGCAGAAGCATTGGGTTGTCCGTCTGCTTCGGTATCAACAGAAGCGCCGAGGTAAGTAAGCCCGTCAACGGTATGCCTTGCACCATCATTAACCAGTAGTGTAGGGTAAGGTTGATCAGGAGCATCACCAAAATCGAGTTGACTGTCGGAATCATCTTTGAAACAGACATGTTGTAAATTACCTGTTAAAATGTAATTATAGCCACGAATATCCACCGAAAGCCACTCAGGGTTAAAATCAAGGAGCTCCCAGTCAATTTCGATAGGAATCGGCTCATAAATATTGTCTTCATAAATAAGTAGTGGATCTGATCTTCCAATAAATAAATCTTCAATGGTTGGGTCCTGGACATCTTCAGGTAAAGGGGGTCTGTTCAGTTCAGGATAACCCGGCCAATCGGGTGTTGACCAGTTAAAAACAATCTCTACATAACTTGGCATATCCGGAATCCGTGGTTCTACCATCATGCTTCCGGTTACGACCTTTTTGCGGTTTTGATCTACCGGATGATCGTAAAACCATACATTCCACCATTCATAATTTGGATATTCATACCATGTGCCTTCATTAAATCCCGTTCCTTCAAAGGCTTCCGGCTCACCATTCTCATCCATGGCAACCATAAACATGTCGCTTCTTACAAGGAAAGGCTCAAGCGTTAATACGTTGTCGGTTCCTGACATCATGATAAGGTTACCCTCTCCGGCTACCGGATCAAAAGTATTGGCATTAGGTGAGTGTGTCCATGGATAAGGTAATGTTGATACAAACATCACCGGATCTTCTCCCTGATCCATTGGATTATAAACAACTTGGTTTGATGGATTATCAACCTCAATAAAAGTAAAAACGGGATAAAAAAGTATTTCAGTTTCAAACGTTCCACCATAATCATTTTCTTTAGTTATAGCCTGATAGCCTGATCCGGGAATGACTAAATCAACAAATACATCAAAGAATGATTCAGTACTATAAATTTCCAGATCAATTGGATCGGTGCTAACAAGACCTAATGAAACCAGCTCTAATCCAACTTCCTGTGCATCGGGAAATGAAGTGTTAAAATTTACATCATCCATCCTGTTGATTTGTAAATCAAAGTTTGGATCGACAGAACCATTGGAGTTTGCTCCAATAAAATTAATCTGTCCTTCGAAGGGATCAGATCCGGGGCCAAAAAAGTCTGCAGGCAATGCGGGGTATAAACCACCTGTACCAAAACCAATAAGGCCAGACGAAATAGTAAAGTATTCAGACCCGGATTGAATGAATTCAGCCCTCGAATTTTTTAAATTATCACCATCACCTTTTATGGGGATGGGCGTTGAAGCATCTTCAGCAGGCGCTGAATTAATCGTAGTTTCATGACGAGATGTAAAATCATCATCAAGCAAAACACCAGTATTTGCAACAACCGGTAAGGTGGATATTGCAAATGCGATGATTAATAGTGTGTAAAATAAATTTTTCATAACTTTAAAGGTTTAGGTTATTAATAATTTTATAAGTCATCTTTATAAACAATTTAGGTGCTAAGCGTACTTACCCCAAGAATTATTATGGAAGTATTTACAATAAATGAGATAAAAATACGCATATCTGTTGGTTTATTCCAAACTTTTTCCATTTTGATTTTCATTAATTAAATTTTGTGTTTTAAAATGTTCGTTTTTTTGGTTGTGGTTGTTTAAAATAATTGGCTTAAGGGGATGGGGGTTACTGATGGGGATTTGATGAGAAAAAAGCAGTTAATATTTAATATTTCTTTCGAATTCATATTTATTATCATTTGAAAATCCCTTATCCAATCAGTGTGCCCTATATCTTTTGTTTGATGAAAATTTTCAGAAGTGTTTTATTCCCTACTGATAATCAGTAAAATAAAACCCGATTTATTTTGAGAAATATTATTTACATCCGGAGAATCCATTTTTTTAATAGAAAGGCAAGTACGGATTTTCACCCATAAGGGTGAAAACACCTACCTAAAAACACCAACATTGCTTATGGACATGGTAGATGAAATACGATAAATTTTAACGTTTTCTAATTTTTCTTTGGGAATTTTCAAGGATGGAATTATACTTTTTAAGAAGTTAATAACACAGTTTTTATCAAAACTAAAAAGCCCTTCCGGGAATTACCGAAAGGGCTGAATTGTAATTCGACCTCCTCTTGTATGTTATTTACGAATTACGATTTTCTTAGAGATGGTTTCACTATGATTTGAAACACGTATTATATAGCATCCTCCTGCCAATCCCGAAACATCAATAATTTCGGTGGCATTGTTGCTTGTTAGTTTTACCATTATATCACCAATAATGTTCATCAGCTCGATGGTTGCCACTGATGGAGTTGCATCACCAAGGTTTACCTTGATATAATTGGAAGCAGGATTAGGATAAATACTCAGGTTTCCAAAAGTGGTGATCTCTTTCAGACTGGTAATGGATTTTAAAATCGACAGCCCATTTATTTTGAATGTAGAGCCTGCATCAAGTTTTTCAGTATCGAAAACAGGATTTAATATTTCATCTTCACCTGTAGCCGGATTGTACAGCTTATAAGTGATATCTTCATATTCATTCATGCCATCAACTTCGGGTGTTGTAATATCATCACCATAAATGGTAAGGATGTCATCTTTTCCGATGATTGGAGTAAATCCAACACACAGACCATTCTTATTGAAAGCGCCCAGGATTGTGCCTTCAGAAAAACCTATTGAAATACTTTCGGGAATGGCTACCAAATGTGAATTGGGGGTCGGTGAAACGGTTGTCCATGGTGAGCTGATATTTGCTTGTGGGATATTCTTACTGTTTCCAGCCGGTGCCGATTTTGCCGGATAGCTGATGGATACCGGTGAAAGCACATATACATAATAAGTTTCACCCGGTTTGAGCACGCTCAGGCTGTTAATACCCATGGTGGGCCAGTAAACTTTTGAACCGGCAACTTCTTTTACCAGCATAACTTCTGGGATGTTAAACAAGCTGGAGGCCGCAATAGCGTTTGAGCTTAATACCGGGACAAGATGCCAACCCGGAGTAAGGTTGATGGTTCGGTTGCTTACTGCTGTTCCCTGAATGTTTAAAACAGTATCCTGGCTCATTTTTACAACATAACCGTCATAAACGTTCCAGTTTATCAGGGTGTTTACACCGGCTGAGGGCCAGTAAACACCACTAAAATTCTGCATTATAATCAGTTTGCTTTGAACCGGGGCCAGCAATGTATCAAGGTTGGGATTTGTAGGGACAACATAGCTCGAAATACCTTTCCATCCCTGGTAAATGGTAAGCGATTGTGTGAGTGCTGGACTGAGGCCAGTTAGAGATGAAATTCCCCAATCAGTATATTTACCATCAATGTGTGGCATGGTTTGATCGTAAGTGGCAAGCATTGGGAAGGATGACAGTGTAAAGAATGAATACACTTTCCAGGTTAGTATTTCTCCATTTACATATCCATCTTTTAGCGGAGTTGTTAGATCATCGCCATAAGCAACCACAGCAATATTGTTAGCACCATCCCAGGCAGTATATCCGCCACACTTTTCGTTTCCGAGAAGATCAGTATAAAATACACCTACAAGATCACCGGTGCTTAAAGGTGTTCCGTTTATTATTGGATTTACCGACACAGGAATTGAAATAAGATGGGAAACATTTGTTGGGGTAAATTGCCAGCTTGGAGGTACTGCTTGTGCAAGATAGGATGATTCGGAGGTTGTGATCGCATCGATATCTTCCTCGAAAGGTTCTATAGAAAATGGAAAATTCATACCATCCATAAACGAATAATAAAGCTGTTTAGGATCCATTCCTCCGGATTCATCTACTCCGATGGTTAGCGGATCATCATCATCAATACTAAAAAGAATAGCTAATGCATTGAACTGCATTTGATCATTCCACAACCAGACAAATTCAAAGGCATCAATATCGGTTTCAGGATAGAGGCCCATTTGTCCTGAGTAAACTGCAAGACCAAAATAAGGTGCTCCTGTTCCTGAACCAAAGTATTCATAAATATCTCCAGGCCAGAGTGGTGAGTTGCTTACCGGATCAAGATAAGTGGCTTCATGGTCCACCGAAAAATAAGTAATTCCCGTTCCGGGGGGAATGTTATATTTTTTATCCAGGGCATCCACATCATCATCATCTGCATTTCCAGCATCAGGATTTGGTGCTAATTGCGGATGCAGAGAAGCTTCATCCGAAACACCGCCCGAATTAATTAAGGAAATTGGAAAACTGGTTGCTGTAGAGGCAGAAAAATCCATTTCTATAATTTCATCCTTATTTGATGTTGTGCCATAAATACTACTTGTTGTTGGCGAAGAACTACTCACCGGAACACTTCCCAGTGTGTCAGCGTAGTTTGGGGCAGTATCATCGTCAAAGGAAATAAATACATGGTCTGGTGTTGAAATCAAACTATCCGGAAATTCTGGTATTGGAAAATATCCATTAAACATACTTAGGTCGGTTGTTAAGATATCTACGCCATCCATATCAAAAAAGGATGCATAGGGTAACCATCCGTTTCCTATCGGAGCCCTTAAACCCTGGGCAGAGGGATATGGATCCCTTCCTCCTACCAGCGGCTGATCATTAATATAACCATCCATTCCGCCTATTGGCAGGATTGTGCCATCATAATAATAACAATCTCCCGGGTCAAATAATTCATCACCATCTGCTTGTGTGTCGCTTAATTCTGTGTCAGAACCAATATCCAGCGAAAACACGAAAGGCATGCCTGGCTGAGGTGCTTGATTTCCTGCCACAACAGTTACCAGGTAATCTTCAACTTCACCGTGAGGAGATATCCCACAGGGCGGGTTATAGCCATAAGATGTTGGGTTTGTTCTTACCCTAAAAGGAGTGCTTCCAAGAAGCGCATTTGCAGGCACATAAACATTAGCTTCAAACACACCAAAATATCTCATTGGCTGACCTCCATGCACCTGAGTATAATCATACGAAAAGTTTAAACCGAATGATTCACCACTATCCAAAAAATCACCATCCTGATTCCAGTCAACAAAGCCAGAACATAAAGTAGGCTGCGGGTTAAAAGTGTATCGAACAAATATCCTTACACCATAAATTCCGCCTCTGGACAAATTTGTGTTGAATTGGCTTTTGTAATCGGTGTAGCCGTTCCAGGCTGAACCCCCGCCATAAATCGTATTAAGTTGTACGCTTAAAATCTGGGTTGAGTCACCCGATTGAGAAGAGGCAGTGCAGTAAGGCACCATCCCAAAAATGGCACCTTGCTGGTACGAAAAATTGGGAGCTCCCGTGTAGGGTGCAAGACTTGTTATATAAAAATAGCCATCGTAATTTATAGGTTGAGGCCAGTTAGGGTTGGGCCAATAGTTAAAAACCGCCCAGTTCATGTGAAACATGTCCGAGTTGTTGTAACCATCACAAACCCAATAGTGTGCATTGTCGTTTATGTCGCTTCCCCAATAATATAGCGGACGTCCGGAATTAAGCCCCATTTCATATTTAATCTTTGTTTTCCAACTGGTGGTGTTGCTCATAAACTCCCAGTGTGCACCGCCGGGGTAGCCAAAATAATTTTTGAAACCCGCCAGAATATTATTCTGGTATGAGACGGATATGGTAGTATCGAAATCCATATTTATCGCTACCGCGCAATGATACATGAGTTGTGCAATTTTAGAATCTGTACCGGGCCAGTACATGTAATTGGACATTTGAGAATAATGGTAGGTTGTAGCCCCGAAGTTTGCCTTTGCTGTAACATAATTTCCCGAACCATTAGGGAATTCATCCTGATAAGAATGAGATCCAATTCCGCTCGAAGGATAGCTGTAGTATTTAAGAATTTGTGCCATAGCTGCAGCACCGCATCCTGCCCAGGCGTGATTACATGCATCATAATACGAATTTATAGATGGGCATGAATCATTATAGCTGCATCCCTGATCCCATGTTGTGGCAAGAAGTGGGCTAATAGCTTTAGGGTTTGACGGGTTTGGATTGAAGGATTTGTATTGTTCCCATTTGGCTGTAATTTCAGGGGGACTCTTTAAGTTTTTGCTAATAACTTCCGAGATGGTTTGGGCGTGTGCTTCCAATAACCCGCTCAGCCCGCCAGGAACTTTTTGTCCGGTATATAATCCGGAAGATGTGTAACCAATTATTGGCAGCACTGCATCATCAGCAGATACGATCACGAATCCATTGTTGCCGGTTACATTAAAAATGTAATACACAATTTTTCCGTTCATCATTTTTGATGAAAACATTTCGAGATCAATCTGATCATAATGTAGATTTTTTGAAGCTCCTTCGTTTTCCCAATAGAAGTTTTTCCCGACATTTTTGGCCGATTCCACGTTAACATTTGTTGCAGAAATCTGGAATGTGAATAGAGTAAAAATGAAGATTGAGAGTAGAGATATTACACTCTTCATTTTATTGGATTTTTGGTTTGTAATTCTTAATGCTTTGTTTGTAAATTTTTGTGTTTTCATAACTTTTATTTTTTATTGTTAGTAATTAGTTAGACTGAAAACAGCTTGTTCTAATGCTGTGCCAGAACGTTTTTTTGGGCTGGAATAAAATACTCTCGGGCTCTCAAGTCGTTGGTGGGCATGGCTTTCAGGGCGCTGCATTTTTTAATTGGCAAAACACAAACAGCAATAATCGAAAATAAGAGAATGGGTGAAAACTCTTAGTGTGGGTGAAAACAGTGGGTGAAAATCCGGGGGGGGGGGGGATTTTAAAGTAGGTTCTACTACCATTTTTGTAGATGTAAATAATGGCTATCACTGTAAACAGATTTCTCACCGCCAGTTGGCGGTGCGAAAAGACAAGGCTATAACCCTACAAGGGGTGGATGAAAGTGGGCGCTTCACGCCCACTTTCATCCACCCCAACAATCCAGCTAAAGCCCTGTCATTTCGAAGGAGCTTGCGACTGAGAAATCTATTTTACTACTCATGATTAATATTTTACTTTCCACTAAATTCGCAGTAGTACCTATTTTAAAGCATTTCCAACGTTCAAAACTGTAAAAGTGAAATGAAGGTCAATCCATTTAGCAAATATTCAGCGCACTTTTTACCAATACATCATTTACTTCTCACAAAATTTACAAAGATGATTTTAAACCTTATGAGTTCGTTAAATCCTATGTACGATTTTTTTTGTAGCTGCTCCTATTTATTAGTGTATTCTTTAGCATAGACGTTTTCTTAATTGCTCCATCGCTAATTTCTTTTCTCTGGCTCTTCCAACACGCAAGGCATCACACAAGGCCATGTATTCATAAAATACAGGATCTTTTATGCAAGCTTGTGGAACTTTCGGGTGTAGGGGCTGTATTGATTCGCCTCTGATAGCGCCTTCACCAAAAGGCCAAACGTAGGCATCACTGCTTTCTATTTCATGGCTCAATGGTGGGGCTGCATGTGCCGTGGCGAGGCCACGTACCCTGGCACCGGGTCGCTGTGGATAAACATAGCTCAATCCGTGTTCTAAAAAATCGAGGATGGGAAGTTTCATCAGTCGTTTTTTGTTTTGTGCTATCAAACCTGCCATAACAGAGCGGTGGAGGCTTTCGCTGATTTCACTTGCACTAATACCCAATTCTGTGGCGAGGTCTTTCATCATCCAGGGCTGATCACCTTTGGCTGCAATCTTCAACAAGATTACAATATCATGTGGACGCATGCCGCTGTGGTTTTTCATGTGCTTCTTTTAATAGACCGGGCAAAGATACATATAATTCGCAATTCGCGAATCGCGAATTGTTTAGTCGGCATAATCAATCTCCTCAAATTCTTTAAGCACGTCCATTGATTCACCTTTAACCAATTCCGATTCCTTTTTTAGCTTTTTTTCGATGAGTTGTCGTCGTTGTAATTTGTTATAGTAGTCGATTGCCTCGTTAATATACCTGTTTCGGGGCTTGTTGATAATGGAGAGGATTTTTTCGGTTTCTTCAAAAACAACATCGTCAATCTTTAATGAAATGTTTTTCATAATATAAAAACATCAAGCGATTTTTGCAAATCTACTCAAAACAATACACTTTTTTATTTCTGGTTCTGCTGCGAAATACGCGGACAGTAAGTTATTTATGACTACCAATTTATTCGTTTTCTCAGAATAGTAAAAAACTGTCATTCGATTTCGCAGTCAGATTCCCGGGATTTTACCCTTCCACCACTTCCCCTTCATCAAGTTCCTTTAATATTTGGCTTACATCTTCCTCTGTTTGGGTGAGTTTGTTTTTGCAGATTTTAATGAGTAAGGCCGCCCTCTTTACCTTTTCGGAGAGCTCATCCACCGAAATTTCGCCTTCCTCAATCTCCGTAACTATTTGTTGTAATTCTTCAAAAGCTTTTGTGTAGTTTTCTTCTTTTTTCATTTGTGTTTTGGTTTTATCGATTTTACAATACTTATTAGTTTCCCGGCCATCAGCACGGTTTCAATTTGGTCGCCTTCTTCCATGCTTTCCAATGAAGTGAGTGCTTTGCCATTTTTCAGGGTGATGCTGTAACCCCGCTTCAACACATTTTTTGGATCCATGATGCGGACGTTTTTTTCGAGGCTGTCTAATGAATTTTTTTCGCTATTAATTTTCGCCATTAATTTTTCGGTCAAATTCAGTTGAACACGACCGGTAAATTTCCGCTGATCGTTTAGCAGGAAAACAGCCTGCCTGCCGGTTTGTGTTTTTACATGATCGAGAATTTTGCGTTGATTTCTGAAAACAAAAGCTGAACCCTGGTACAACGACCGGCCCCTGGTGATGATGTGCCGTTTATTGGCATTGAGGATATTTTTGCATGCCGACCTGAACATTTTTACTTCCGAACGGAGATTTTGTTTTTCGGTACTTATAAATTTCAAGGCAAAATCTGTAATAATTCTTTCGCCCTCCCGCACGGGCTCGGCAAAATTATGAAATTGCTGAATGAGGAATTCTGCCAGTTTGGTGGGTGTGATGGCATTTTCGAAACCAATCATTTCAACCACCGTTTCGTTGGTAGCATGGCCAATGCCCGTAATTACAGGGAGCGGAAAGTTTGCAATGGCTTTGCTCAGTTCGTAATCGTTGTAGCACGAAAGCCCCACATCGCCGCCACCACCGCGGATGATGGCCACCAAATCGAAATGGGCGAGTACTTTTTTTATCCGCCCGAGCTGGAAGGTAATCCCATCAATGGCCTTTTCGCCCTGCAAAATGGAAGGGAAAAGCAGGTTGAAAAATTTGTAGCCCCAGGGATTGTTATCCATCACTTTCAGGAAATCGGCATATCCCTTGCTCGTCTCCACCGAAATTATGGCAATGCGCTTTGGCAGCAAGGCAAGTTTTGTGCTTCGGTTTTTATTAAAAAGTCCTTCACTTTGCAATCTAACAATGGTTTCCTGTTTTTCTTTTTCCAGGTCGCCCAGCGTAAAAGATGGGTCAATATCGAGGATGTGCAGCGACATACCATACACCGGATCGAAAGATATTTTGGCAAGGAACAGTATTTTTATCCCATCTTTCAAGGGTTCTTTCAGCACTTGCAAAAAGTTATCGTTTACCCGCTGATAATTACGTTTCCACAGGTTCGACCTGATTTGGGCTATTATTTTGCCCTGCTGTTTCTCCACCAGGTCGGGGTAGCAATGGCCCGAGTGGCTGTAGTGGTTCAGCTTAATCATTTCGGCCTTCACCCAAAAAGCTGAAGTGTAGCGCTTTGCAAGGGTTTTTTGGATGCTCCGGGTTACTTCGAGCAGCGAAAAGATTTGTTTATTTTGGGAGGTTTCAGGCATTGATTTCAGCAGTATTAGGTGATTGCATTATTCGTAACCCAGTTTTAGTTCCCGGGCTTGTTTAGCAAGCGCATCAATGTTTTTCCTTCTTTGCATAACCAGCACTTTATCATAAGCGATAATATCCGATAATTTTATTCGCCGGTGGCTGCCAACTTTATTAAATGGGATTTCTCCTTTTTCAAGAATCTTCACGATGTGTGGGCGGGAAACATTGAGCATGTCGGCGGCTTGCTGGGTTGAAATATCCGAGTCGGATGGAAGGATTGTTATGGATTTCCCATGGGCCATTTTGTCTAATATTTCGGTTAACAGGAGCAAGGCGTTTTTAGGAATGGTGATTGTCTCCCCGGTTTCCTGTATTTTAATTTGTATTCCTTTCTCCGTGGTCAGCCCATCTGCCGACCGTTTCAAATAAGGAACACTTGCCTCGGCAAGTAGCTGATCCTGTTTTGTTGTTTTTTTATAAAGTGTTTTCATTATGTTAATTTTGCATTTGCAAAGATAATAAACGAAATAAACGAAACAAGGTTTGTGGGGTTTTTAGTTTTCATTGCCGGGCTTCGCCCGTGTCCAGGATTCACGAATCCCGGATTCGGAACATCCCTGCCTCGCCTATACAAAAGCCTGCACTGGCGGCCCGCTTCGCAGCGAGGCGAGCAAGGCGGGCTCGAAAAGTTACGAGAATTGCCCGAAGGACTCCTTTGGAGAAAATTCTCTACTTTTCGGGATTCACAGTCTTCAGTTTACAGTGCCGGGCTTCGCCCGTGCATCCTCGAAAAATTACGATAATCATAGATTATCTATTTTTCGGGATTGGCATTTTACAGTCCCGAAAGCTTTCAGCGATTTTATTGGAGGTGTTAATTTTAGGCTCTTAGAAAACAACTAATGCTAACATGTTAACGATATTTATGCTGCTGTTTTTCCCCTGATAGGCTTTTTTCTCTCAGGAAAAAATGTAGTGCCTTGATGCCTTATATGTTTGTATTTTTTTATGATTAGCAAAATTAAGGAAACTTTTCGAGCTTCATTTTGGAGGTAATTTGGGGGGTTTAATTTCCATTTGAGGGTATCCTCAAATGGAAATTAAAAATTTAAAATTTTTTTCATCTTTTCCGGTGAAAAATTTTACCCGGGTCATTTCCATTAGTCCATAGTCAAAAGGTAAGTTTTTGAATTGTTATATTTAAAAGCGCGACATGTTTTAAGGAAATGATTTTGGCGGACGGCTAATGCTAAATCAATACTTCAAGTACATTGACAAAAGTGGGACCAAGCGACAATATTTGATGCCTGTCTTTTTAGTGGTATTTTGGACACACGGGGCTGGTAAAAACTATCGAAGAATAAAAAACGAAGTAGGTAAAAAGTTCGGTGATGTTTATTCGGGTTTTCATCAAAGGCTGAAAGCCTTAAACATCAAAGCACAAAAGCACCCCAATGATCACCGGCAGGCCGTAGGTCTGCGACAGCTTAGATGGCAAAACCTCCCCATCGGGTGATTGATTTTTTTGGTGATGAGTTTCAGCCCTTCAGGCTAAGGGAGTGTTGTAGCTTCCCCCGTAAGGTCGGGCATCGCCTGACCCCTTTGATGTGCCAGCCTTTCAGGCTGCGGCATTGCTTTGAGCATTAAGAACAAATTTAGATTAATGTATTGAAATTTAAATATGGCGTTTCTTTCTTAGTGGATTTTTGTGTATTCGTGCTTTCGTGGCATTTATTTTTTGCCACAAAGAACCTCAAGCTGAATATAGCATTTGAGGTCTTGAAGGGAGTGGCCTTTGTGGATTGTTCGGCCTTGAAAAATGAAACGATAAAACAGAAGGAAATTGTTCTTCCAGAGCAATCATCTAAAAAAAAGATTATTTAATCGAAGTCCGGGAACGGTAATATCTATCATAAAAACAGCTTGAACCACTTTTTAATGTTACGGGTAATAAAGATGCGTAACTTGTTAGATGATTTGGAATTATAACTATTTTTGAGGAATGAAACAAAAACACACAATAAATGGCGACTCCGGCAAAAAGAAAAATGTTTTCATAATGTACCAAGGAAGGAACATTTAAAAGACAGGAAGGGGTTATAAAAACAGGTTGGCGTTCATTGTAAAGTGACACCGCAGACTGCAACTACAAGATAAAAATTATCATAACTTTGGATGGATAATTACAGAGTGACACAATAGATAACATTAAAATTATGAGTAATGCAAAAATATCCATACGTTTTTTTGACGACCGCGAAGTGCGAGCCGCTTGGGACGAACAAAACGTTAAGTGGTGGTTTAGTGTGTTGGATATTGTAGCTTTGCTAACCGACCAAGACGACTACACAAAAACCCGCAACTATTGGAAATATCTTAAAGCCAAATTGAAAAAAGAAAACAGCGAGTTGGTTAGTGCCACTACCCAACTGAAACTTTTAGCAAGTGACGGTAAACGATATTTAACCGATATGTTGGATTACACTGGTATTATTGCCTTAGGCAAAGAATTTCCGGGCAAAAAGGCAAACCGATTTATAGAATGGTTTACGTACAGCGATGAAAGCATAGATGGAAAAAGCAAAACAAAAGCGTATGCCATGTTTGAAAGTTCTTTTATCAACAGCATAGAAGTTGGCACAACCAAAGGTTTGCAACAAATACACGCTTATTTGTTTGGCGGATTGTATGATTTTGCGGGACAAATCAGGCAAAAAAATATTTCAAAAGGTGGTTTTCAATTTGCCGTATCACGCTTTTTAGGCGACACATTAAAGCAAATAGAAGCAATGCCAGAAACTAATTATGACGAAATCGTAAACAAATATGTAGAAATGAACATTGCACACCCTTTTATGGAAGGCAACGGCAGAAGCGCCCGAATATGGTTGGATTTGATATTAAAAAAACGCCTCAAAAAATGTGTGGATTGGAGTAAAATAAGCAAGCGAGTTTACATGAACGCAATGATGCTAAGTCCAACAAAAAGTAGTGTTATAAAAACTCTTTTGAATAATGCGCTCACCACCAAAATAAACGACCGCGAAATGTTTATGAAAGGAATTGACTACTCATATTACTACGAAGAAAATGACTAAAGAAAAAACGGCAAAAAGGGGCAGCACACAACGAAAAAATGAAAAGCGAAACGACAAAATAGAAAACAACGAAACGCCAACAAAGGATATATGCAATAAGGGTTTCGGTGGCAAATCAATCGTTCTGCCACGCTCTAACTTCGGTGTAGGTGGGCAGGATAGTAGCCCGCAATCCCTTACTGCACATGCTGCGAAAATTGCTATTGTCGGGTTTGGAGAATTAGCCTGCGTGTCACTTAGACCCAAAAGTCAAATTGCCCAACATTATATCGACAAATACAACATGAATGTAACAGGCATGACTTTAAGTATTGAAGTGCCAGAAATATTGAATTTAATTAATTATTACGACCATGAATAGAAAGAAAAATATAATTATGATTGAAGATGCTGAATATGGTGTTGATTCAAGGTATAAATCAAATAAAGAACGTGAATCGGATGCAGTAGCTTTAATGGAAGAACGTTTAAAGAGAATGAGGAATTTACCTAAGAGTCAAATTATTAGTGCTAAACTCATGCAATTGAAGTTGAAAATGGAAGATTATCTTAAAGAGCCTGTTTATGATAAGCACAATTATTTTTCAGAATTCTTAGGAACATATATAGATACAATCTATTCTACGAGAAGTGGATTCGCTAAGGATATTGACATTACACCTGTTCGGCTAAGTCAGGTAATAAACAATCATAGAGAACCTAACTTGGACAAGCCAAAACCAAACAAGGTGATCATGTAAAACTTATGGTGTATTCCTGTTTTGGTTTGTCCAAGTTAGTCGGCAAAATTTATAAATGCATATTTTGCAATTAAGAGCTTTATTATTTATCTTCCTTTCATATTAACGACAATGCATTTTAAATTTTGCATGGGTATCTTATCTCTAATATTCTGCCAAAAAATGGCAGAATATTAGAGATAAGGTACTAAAGATGAATTCATCATGAAACTAATGATACATTCTGCAAAGGTATTTGAAAACGTGTGTGAATTTCATAAGAAAACTTGGTATCAAGTCTATTTTCACGAAAAAATTTGCGACACAATGTCAAGTCAAGAAGAATGGCTACCAAAAATAGAAAAGCATGTCAGGTTCAGTGTATCAATGGAAAAATAAAACTGTAGGCAACAGCAAATCATGGCACACAGCCGGTAAGCATTCGTCTGGAATAATGAATAAAAACAGAAACATACGAAACACTAAAACCTTCCTGCAAGTGGGCGGCTGCGTGCCATATTTGCTGAACGTTAGCATGCATTAAAAAAATACATGCCAAATATTGTAGAATGAAGGATGATGTTTTGTATATTTGAATCAAATTAGAAATTATGAAAGAATCAAATATCAAAATTTATCAAGTAGATAACGGAGAGACAGAGATTTCTGTTCGCTTGGAGAATGATTCTGTTTGGCTAAGTTTGGTTCAAATAACTGAATTGTTTCAGCGTGATAAATCCGTAATTTCAAGACATTTGAATAATGTATTCAAGGAGAATGAGTTGTCCAGAGAAGCAACCGTTGCAAAAATTGCAACAGTTCAAATTGAAGGAGAAAGGAAAGTTGAAAGAAATATAGAGTTTTTTAATCTCGATGTTATAATATCCGTTGGTTATCGTATTAAATCTCAAAGAGGTACACAGTTTAGGATATGGGCGAATAAAATCATCAAAGATTACCTTATAAAAGGATATTCGATAAACGAAAAAATACTATCCCAACAAAATGCGCAATTAAAAGAACTTCAAGACTCGGTAAAGATGCTTGGAAATGTCTTGAAATTTGAAACATTAACCAATGGTGAAAGTGTAGGGTTGTTGAAAATAATTTCAGATTATGCTTATGCCCTGGATATTTTAGACCAATATGACTACCAAAGCCTTGAAATAAAAGACACATCAGGAAAAGAAACTTATCAGTTAACTTATAAAGAAGCAATGGCTCAAATAATGTTAGCTAAAAAAGCGCACGGGAACAGCCATTTGTTCGGAAATGAAAAAGATGAATCATTTAAAAGTTCAATCAACACTATATATCAAACCTTTGGTGGTGTTGACTTGTATCCAAGCATTGAAGAAAAGGCAGCAAACTTGCTATACTTTATAACTAAAAATCATTCATTTTCAGATGGAAACAAACGGATAGCTGCATTTTTGTTTTTGTATCTCCTTGAAAAGAATGGAATATTATTCGATTCAAATGGGAGCAAAAAAATGAAATGACAAATAAAGAGACGGTAAATAGAAATATTGGACTACCATTTGATTTTATGAAACAAATTGTAAATAATCCAAAAATGATTGAAAATGTAGATAATAATTCTATAATTGAATTTTTGCAAAAAGATTATCCAGAAAGGGAAACTGTAAGACAGACAATTCCAGATATATTTATCAAAGTAAAACGAAATTTTGAGATGATATAAAAACGGCATACAACAAATAACCATGGTCATTCGGCCAAGCCGTATTAATTATGCCCCGGCAAAATCGAAAGGATTGAACCGTGTGATTGTGAATCGTTCATGATGTGTACGACTTTCCCCGGGCGGCTTAATTTAAAACCCATCCTATTAAAAAAAAATCCTTAATTTTGGTGGCCTAATTAAAATGTTGACGGCAAATGAGCAAGCGGGTAATATCTTTGGCTTTTGACGCACACCCACCGGCACAGGGATTGCACTTACAATTTTTCCAGCAATTACCGGGACACGACAGCTTAAAAACCACCGGGATTTACCCCGTTGGAATTCATTATCATATCCGGCAAAGTTTAATAAATACAGTGCTTTCCAACGGGGTGAACATATTCCATTCATTTGGAGGGGTATGTTCAACAAACATGAAAAAACATAACATAAAAGAAATAAGATCATAAGTTAACATACACAAACCGTAGGCACAAGCAAAGATAAGAGACAGAGAATGACAAATTTGCCACTAGAAAACATTGAAATAGAAAGCCTACGCACAAATAGCACATTTGTTTTTTTGACGACACGTAAAATATCCACCCGAAAAAAACAAAAGAGCTATTTTTTTCCTGCACACCAAGATAATTTGTATTTTTATAATTTAATTAATATTGAAAGTTTATAATGGGAATATTTCAAAAATCGGTAATAAATAATCATTTGACACAGCTTGATAAAGAGCAAGTTGATAAGGCATTAGATAAATTTAAAGAAAATTATTCGGTTAAGAAAATTTCAGAAATAAAGCAACTTAAAGAAGAAGAATACCAAGATGGATTTTTAAGAGAAATATTTGTTGACGTATTTGGTTACACACTAAAACCAGCCGAAAATTATAATCTCGCAAGAGAATTTAAAAACCAATCGGACGGAAAAAAAGCAGATGGTGCAATCTTGAAAGACGGAAAAGCAATTGTAGTAATCGAGTTAAAATCGACTAAAACAAAAGACTTAAAAAGTATAACAGAACAAGCATTTAATTACAAAAACAATCAACCTGACTGCAAATATGTAATAACATCGAATTTTCAGAAACTAAGATTTTATATTGACTATGCCAACGAATACGAAGAGTTTGATTTATTTAATCTGCAAAAAGAAGAATTTGATTTACTGTATTTAATTTTGCATAAAGACAACATTTTCTCGGATTTACCTTTAACACTAAAAAAAGAAACAAAATTTCACGAACAAGACATTTCAGATAAACTGTATAAAGATTATTTAAATTTCAAGAGTAAACTTTTTGAAAGCTTAATTGAAAATAATTCAAATAATGACAAGTTAACTTTATTTAAAAAATCACAAAAACTATTAGACCGTTTTCTTTTTATCCTATTTGCTGAAGATGGAGGTCTTCTTCCACCAAATTCAATTTCGAGAATAATTAAACGTTACGAAATTCTTAAAAAAGAGGACGCATACAAACCGCTTTACGACATATTTAAACAGTATTTTGGATATATGAATATTGGCAGAAAAGGACAAACAGATGCTGATAATATTCCAGCATACAATGGTGGTCTTTTTTATTCTGATGAATTATTAGATAGTTTCAAAATAGATGATAAAATACTTAAAGAGGATTTATTAAATTTATCTGAATTCGATTTTAATACCGAAGTAGATGTAAATATTCTGGGGCATATTTTTGAGTATTCGTTAAATGAAATTGAAGAAATAACCGCTGAACTTGAAGGGACAGCAACAGATAAAGCAAAGACTAAACAAAAAAAAGATGGTGTTTTTTACACACCCAAATATATAACGCAATACATTGTAGAAAATACTATTGGAACACTTTGCAATGAAAAACGAACTGAATTAGAAATAGAAGAGATTGAATTTGACGGAACATACAGAAATAAAACAGGGAAATTATCTGAAAAAGGAAAAAAACTCTATCAAAAATTAAAAACTTACAAGGATTGGTTAGAAACTTTAAAAATTATTGACCCCGCTTGCGGTAGTGGAGCTTTTTTAAATCAAGCATTAAATTTTTTAATACAAGAACACACAAATATTGATGATATTATTGCAGAACTTACAAATACTGCGTTAAGATTATTTGACACCGACAAAGCCATACTTGAAAATAATCTTTATGGTGTAGATATTAACGAAGAAAGTGTTGAAATTGCAAAACTTTCGCTTTGGTTACGCACAGCTCGTAAGGATAGAAAACTATCATCTTTAAATAAAAATATTAAATGTGGAAACTCACTTTTAAGCGAAGCATTTGATTGGGATAAAGAGTTTCCAGAAATAATGCTGAATGGAGGTTTTGATTGTGTGATTGGAAATCCACCATACATCAAGGAAGCAACAAATAAGAATGCTTTTGATGGTTTACATAATCATTACTGCTATCAGGGGAAAATGGATTTGTGGTATTTCTTTGGTTCTTTGGCATTAGAAATTATCAAAAAAGATACAGGTTTAATTGGATACATTGCCCCAAATAATTGGATTACAAATGATGGTGCTTCAAAATTCAGAAATATTGTAATCAATAACGGAAAACTTATCGACTTTATAGATTTTGGTGATTTTAAAGTGTTTGATACGGCAGGTATTCAAACTATGATTTACATAATGAAAAGGTCAGATAATAACCAAAACTACTCTCTTGATTATTCAAGGGTTTTAGATAAAAAAATAAAGCACGAAAACGCCCAATTATTTCTTGAAAAACAAAAAGACACAAAATTTGAATATTTTCATACCTGTATAGAGAAAGAAAAAAACATTGACAATCCTATTAATTTTATTAATTCTGGATTAAGCATTATTATTAATAAAATTAGTTCTCAAAATAATTTCTCACTTAACTCTTCTGAAATTGCATCAGGAATTGATTTATTACAAGATTTTGTAAATAAAAAGCATAAAGAAATTATTGAAGGTGTAGAAATCGGAGATGGCATTTTCAATTTAAGCCAAAAAGAATATGATAATTTAAATTTATCATTAAAAGAACAAGAACTTGTAAAACCATTTTATACAACAAATGAATTTAAAAGACATTTTGGAAATAAGATAAATAAATATTGGATTATTTATACTAATTCAAAATTTAAAGATGAACAAGAAATTATTCCTTTCCAAAACATAAAAGTACATTTAGATAAGTTTAAAAGTGTATTTACATCAGTAAATAAACCCTATGGTTTACACCGTTCAAGAGATGAAAAGTATTTTCAAGGCGAAAAAATACTCTCATTAAGAAAATGTTCTGAAAGACCAAGATTTACCTATTCTAATTTTGATGCTTATGTAAATCGAACCTTTATGATTATTAAAACGGAACGTATTAATCAAAAATATTTAACAGGTTTGCTTAATTCAAACCTAATTGCATTTTGGCTTAAACTTAAAGGAAAAATGCAAGGAAATAATTATCAAATTGATAAAAATCCATTACTTAGTTTACCTTTAATTAAATCAAGCGAAGAAAATCAAAATAGAATATCTAAATTAGTTAGCCAAATAATTGAGAATAAACAAAAACAGATAGATTATTTAGAATTGTTAGAAAAAACAAAAGAAGAAAATAACTTTGATAGAGAAATTCAATTATCGAAATCCTTAGACGAAATTACAAGCAAAATAAATCAGCTTGAAAATGAAATTGATAACATTGTTTATAACTTGTATGCGCTAACTGATGATGAAATTATGATAATTGAAAAAAGTATATAATGATGGCAAAAACAAAACAATTTTTCGATAGACAAACAGCTTTGACAGAAGCTAAAACGAAAATATATCAAGAGTATATCGAAGGTTATTTGCCAAAACTTTTAATGCGATTTGGCACTTGTTTAATTGCCGATTTATTTTGTGGTGCAGGTAAAAACGGAAATAAAAACGGTAGTCCTCTTATTTTAATTGAACGTATTAATTATATTTTAACAGTTCCTCAATTAAAAACTAAATCAAATCTAAAAATTCACATATTATTTAACGACAAAGACAAAAGTAATATTGAAAACTTAAAAAAAGAACTTGAAAATATAAGTTATGATAAATCAATTGTAAATGTAATTTTAAAAAGTCAGAGTTATGAAAATATTTTGCCTGAACTAATCCGTCAGCCTGAAAAAGCAAAAATCCCAAAATTCTTTTTCCTCGACCCTTTTTCTTATGCAAATGTAAAAATGAATGATTTGCAAAATTTAATGCAACTTCACTCTTCTGAAATATTATTTTTTTCACCACTATTTCATACATATCGCTTTACAAAATCAGAAACCTTTGATGAAAAACATAAAACACGCCGTTTTATTGAAGAGTTTACAACAAAAGGAATGATAGATTATGGAAATGCTCAAAATTATATGTACTCTATTCGAGAAAAATTGTTAAAAGTAATAACTATAAACAAAAAAAATATCACACCTTATGTTCGTCCAGTATTGTTAGACGGTGGAGCAACTAAAAATGGTTTGTTTCTTATTACCTCTCATCAAAAAGGAATGCTATTGATGAATAAAATTCTTATTAAAAATACTGATGATGGTAGTACTGTAAATGTCAAAGGGTTAAATCAACCAAAACTTTTTGCAACGGAAGAAGTTTCTACATTTTATGATGATTTCAAAAAACGATTTTTAATTTTCTTAAACGAAAACAAAGAATTAACAAACGAAGATATTTGTGATTTTACAATAAGGGAAGGCTTTGCACCAAAGCAAGTAAAAAGAATTATAAAAGAACAATTTAATAATAAAAAATTAAGGGTGTTTTCAATGACTGGTGAAGAAATTACAAGTTCGATAAAGTGGAAAATAGCTGATGATATTAAAGAAATTACTAAATTTAAAATAGTATAGCAATGAAAAAAAGTAAAATAGAATGGACTGAACAAACTTGGAATCCATCAGTTGGTTGTAATAAAGTTAGTGAAGGTTGTCAAAATTGCTATGCCGAAGTAATGGCAAGGCGTTTAAAAGCAATGGGGACAAAAGGTTACGAAAATGGCTTTGAGTTTACTGTAATGCCTGAAAGATTAGAACAACCTTTAAATATGAAAAGACCAACAAAGTTTTTTGTAAATTCAATGAGTGATTTGTTTCACGAAAAAATGCCTTTTGTATATCTTGATGCAATCTTTGATGTGATTGAGAGAACACCACATCATACATATCAAATATTGACAAAAAGAGAGAATATAATGGCAGAATACTTTAAGGATAAGATTTTGCCAAAAAATGTTTGGCTTGGAGTAACAGTTGAAAATTGCAAGACAAAATACAGAATTGATTATTTAAGAAATATTAACGCAACAATTAGATTTCTTTCAATTGAACCACTACTTGATGATATTGGCTCTCTTGACTTGGAAGATATTCATTGGGTAATTGTTGGCGGAGAGAGTGGAGTAAAAGCAAGACCAATGCAAAGTGATTGGGTAATAAATATAAAAGACCAGTGTAAACGACAAGATGTCGCTTTTTTCTTCAAACAATGGGGTATTTGGGGAGCTGATGGAGTAAAACGAAAGAAAAAAGACAATGGAAGAAGTTTAAACGGCAAAATATATGATGAATATCCTGAACTAATAGGAGAATATTTTAAATAGCTACCGCAAAAGCCATACACATTTGCAATTCGCACGAGCCAACGCTTGACCAAAAATTGCAAAAGAGTATGTCTTGCCAACGCCTTAACAGACAGATTAAAGAAAAGAACGACCACAAAGTGTATAAATCATTGGGCAAAAAGTGGTTAAATTGAAGTCTATGCAATTAATGAAAATTAGTAGTAAATTGAAAATGAAGTGCTGTAAAATGCCCAACGCTTCATACACAAATCGTTGTAGTTCATTTCGCACAGCATGTAAACAGGATTAATTTTTAGTAGTAACAATAAAAAAGCAGATTCAAAAAAATGAAATGACAAATAAAGAGACGGTAAATAGAAATATTGGACTACCATTTGATTTTATGAAACAAATTGTAAATAATCCAAAAATGATTGAAAATGTAGATAATAATTCTATAATTGAATTTTTGCAAAAAGATTATCCAGAAAGGGAAACTGTAAGACAGACAATTCCAGATATATTTATCAAAGTAAAACGAAATTTTGAGATGATATAAAAACGGCATACAACAAATAACCATGGTCATTCGGCCAAGCCGTATTAATTATGCCCCGGCAAAATCGAAAGGATTGAACCGTGTGATTGTGAATCGTTCATGATGTGTACGACTTTCCCCGGGCGGCTTAATTTAAAACCCATCCTATTAAAAAAAAATCCTTAATTTTGGTGGCCTAACTAAAATGTTGACGACAAATGAGCAAGCGCGTAATATCTTTGGCTTTTGACGCACACCCACCGGCACAGGGTTTGCACTTACAATTTTTACAGCAATTACCGGGACACGACAGTTTAAAAACCACCGGGATTTACCCCGTTGGAATTCATTATCATATCCGGCAAAGTTTAATAAATACAGTGCTTTCCAACGGGGTGAACATATTCCATTCATTTGGAGGAGTGTGTTCAACAAACATGAAAAAACATAACATAAAAGAAATAAGATCATAAGTTAACATACACAAACGTTACCTGCAAAGCGAAGGAACATATCACGAGATTAATTAACTTTAATAAAAAAACGAATTAAAAAATGGAGGACTTACATTATGAAAATTCAAAAAGTTGAAGCAATCGAAATACTCGATTCAAGAGGAAATCCTACAGTTGAAGTGAACTTGAAATTAGAAGACGGAACGATTTCCCGTGCCATGGTTCCAAGTGGAGCATCAACAGGTAAACGAGAAGCAACCGAATTAAGAGACGGCGATAAAAAACGTTATGGCGGCAAAGGCGTTTTAAAAGCGGTTAATAATGTCAATACGATTATTGCCAAAGAAATCGAAAACAAATGTTTTACTAACCAGCGTGATCTTGATTATTTTTTAATAGAACTGGACGGTACAATCAATAAAGCAAAATTAGGGGCAAATGCAATACTTGGTGTTTCTATGGCTTTTGCCCGGGCAAAGGCACTTAGTGCAACTATTCCTTTATACCAATACTTAGGAGGTAGTAATGCTCACATTATGCCTGTTCCTTGTATGAACGTTATTAATGGAGGTAAACATGCCGACAATACGGTGGATTTTCAGGAGTTTATGATTGCACCTCACAGTGCACCATCATTTAGAGAATCCATTCGCATGGGGGAAGAAGTTTTTCACGCCTTAAAGGCCGTATTAAAAGCTAAAGGTCTTAGCACTGGTGTTGGTGATGAAGGTGGATTCGCTCCTGATTTAAAATCGAATGAACAAGCTGTTGAGATGATTTTAGAAGGCATAAATAAAGCTGGCTATAAACCGGGAAATGATGTAAGTATCTGCCTTGACCCCGCTGCAAGTGAAATGTGGGTAGATGGGAAATATAAATTTTTTAAAAGCTCTCAGAAATTAGTTTCAAGTGATGAAATGGTGAAACTTTGGGAAAGCTGGGTGAACCAGTATCCAATTGTTTTGTTGGAAGATGGCTTAGCTGAAAATGACTGGGAAGGTTGGAAAAACCTGACGGATGTTATCGGTAAAAAAATTGAAATTGTTGGTGATGATTTATTCTGCACTAATAAAACAATATTAGCAGAAGGTATTGATAAAGGCGTTGCAAATTCTATCCTGATTAAGTTGAATCAAATAGGTACTGTTACTGAAACACTCGAAACCATAGAACTTGCATATAAAAATTCGTACAATTGTTTTGTTTCTCACAGGAGTGGTGAAACAGTAGATAGTTTTATTGCAGATTTGACTGTAGGTATTAATGCAGGACATTTAAAAACTGGCAGTGGTTGCCGTGGAGAGCGTATAGAAAAATTCAATCAATTGATGAGAATTGAATATGAATTAGGCTTAGCATCAAATTTTGCAGGAATTAAAGCATTTAAAAACACTAAATAATGGCAGGAAATCTATAACACCCAGCGCACAATATGCGGTATGCCCAATTTGGGAATACATTAAACGACAAAACATCAGAATTAATTTAAACAAAAATTATAATGAATAATACTCTTCTTTTTTTACCATCATTACTAGCTGATTTTATTAGTAAAAGCAGCTGCTGTTGCCTTAAGACTCCCTGGCATGGACGAAAGAAAAGCAAACTTTCAGGCTCTGTCAGCCCTAACGGGAACAGGTTTTTCGACTAAGGAATCAGAACTGATTATGAATAATCCTATTAGAAGACGTATCATATCTCTGCTTATGATATTAGGGTATGCTGGATTTATTACAATCATTGTAAGTTTTTCCACCTCAATTGTCAATAGTACTGGGACCATGAAATATGTTGGCGTTTTAATTTTCATAATTGGCTTATATTTAATATACTTAATTGCAAATCATAAAGGGTTTACAAAACGTTGGGATAAATTTATAACGAAAAGATTGATCAAATCACCTGTATTTGAAGAAGCCTCAATTGAAGATCTTCTTAGGTTTATTGAAGGTCATGGGCTTGTTCGTATTATTACTAATCAAAAATCAGCTTTCATTAACCAGCAGCTTAAGGAGATTAACCTCACGAAGAAGAATATTTTGATACTCGGTATCGATCGTGAGAACAAATGGAATCCTATTCCAAATGGAGAAAAAATTATTAAGTTAGGTGATAAACTGGTAGTATATGGCTCCATAACTGCCATTAATAAAATCTTTAAAAATGAATAAAATAAAAAAAGAAAGATGTTTCGTAAGCGACAAGGAGTTTCCCATTGAAAAACTAATAAAAGGAGACTCTATTAGAATTCAATTGTTTGAACTCATAAAAAAAGATTTTCCCGGATTTTCAAAGGAAAATTACATCTCTATAAATAATTTGAATATTTACAGGGAAAAGTATTTACAAAAACTTCTAAAAACCGAATCGGGAGAAATTGGGGAATTAGAAAGTGAAATTATTGAAAAAATTAGTGACAATAAAATCCTTAGCGAGAATATTGAACCTGAAATTGAAGAAACCTTAACCCTTGGTCAAAAAATAGCAGATAATGTTGCAACTTTTGGTGGTAGTTGGTCTTTTATAATAACGTTTTTTTCATTCTTAATAATTTGGGTGGCGATAAATATTTGGGTATTAACATACCAACCATTTGACCCTTATCCATTTATTCTGTTAAACCTAATTCTCTCAACATTAGCCGCTTTTCAGGCACCTATCATTATGATGAGTCAAAACAGAAAAGAACATAAAGACCGCATCAGGAGTGAACATGATTATCAGGTCAATCTTAAATCGGAACTAGAGATTAGACTATTACATGAAAAAATAGATCATTTAATAACTCATCAAAACAAGAAAATGTTAGAAGTTCAAGAATTACAACTCGACATTTTGGAAGACATATCTAATAGAATTAATAAAAACACGAATGATGATAACAGTTGATTTCATTTTACGACTTTTAACGGCTGTTGGTGCTGGTTTTATCATTGGCTTTGAGCGGCAATGGCATCACAAATCGGCGGGTTTACGAACCAACACTTTGGTGGCAACCGGAGCAGCACTTTATGTTTTACTTTCCATTAATCTAACTGCTGAAAATGGCGATGTAACAAGAATAATTGGGCAGGTGGTTACAGGAATAGGGTTTTTAGGGGCAGGAATAATTTTTAAGGAAGGAATAAATGTACACGGACTTACAACTGCAGCTACAATTTGGTGTAGTGCAGCTATTGGAAGCATGGCTGCAGCAGGTTATTTTGTGGAAACATAAATTGGTTTCTTAGCTATTATTTCAATTAATTCCATTTTAATGCCTCTGGATAAGTGGTTGTCGAATAGAAAAGAATAAACGGCTACTATCAATGCAAGAAATAAAAGCATGAAAATTAAAACAAACTATATAATATGATAGAATATTTAACATTTTCTTTATCAGTATTTACAGGGTTTTTTGCCATAATGAACCCAATTGCCAACATTCCTATTTTCTCTTCATTAGTTCAAGATGCCGATGAAACTACAAAAGAAAGAATTAATAAAAAAGCAACAATAACTGCTTTTTTTATAGTATTAATGTTTGTGCTATTAGGCAAATTCATTTTTGATTTTTTTGGTATTACGATACCCGCCTTTAAAATAGCAGGCGGTATATTACTCTTTTATGTTGGCTTTGAAATGCTTCAATCGAGAAAGTCGGAAATAAAACATCTGAAAAAGGTAATGGTCGATGAAAATATTGCGGTATCCCCTTTAGCAATTCCAATATTGGCTGGCCCAGGTACAATTGTTACGGCAATGAGTTTTGTTTCCGATAATAATAATTTTCATATTGGTATAGTCATTTTTGTTTTTGCAATTATGTGTTACGTAACTTATATAGCTTTCCGCTTTAGTGAATATATCGTTAATAAATTAGGACATAATATAATAACAGTTATAGGAAAAATAATGGGTTTAATTATCGCAATAATGGGAATTGGAATGATAATTCAAGGAATAAAACTTGCGTTTCAACTAAGTTAATAAAGGCATGAGTAATACACTTAACTGACCTGTAATGAAATATAAAATTTCTTATAAGAAGAACCAACATTTTACAACTGAGAGCACTAAAAATTTCAGGTTGTTGTTTTATGCCTTAATAATAGGAATTATAGTAGGCCTTGGATGCGCCCTTTTTAGAATTACACTTAGCTATATTGAAAGTTTCAGGCTTACCTTATATGAAAATGCAGGCAATACGGGATTTATTAGTTGGCTATGGCCTGTTTTGTTTGCAATTACTGGAATAAGCATCGCATTATTTTTAGTTCGGAAATTTGCACCTGAAGCATCAGGAAGTGGAGTTCAAGAAATAGAGGGGGCATTAGATGGAATACGACCTATGCGTTGGAAAAGAGTATTACCAATAAAATTTATTGCTTCATTATTTTCCTTGGGAAGTGGGTTACTGTTGGGGCGCGAAGGACCGACGATTCAATTGGGTGCCAATATTGGTAAAATGGTTAAAGACACTTTAGGGCAATCGGATATTGAAAACAACCCATTGGTCTCTGCTGGTGCTGCTGCAGGACTTGCCAGTGCTTTTAATGCACCTTTTGCAGGTATTATTTTTGTCATTGAAGAAATGCACGGACATTTTAAATTTAATTTTTATTCCGTGTCTGCTATTATGATTGGTGCGGGGACAGCAGATTTTATTGTTAGAGTCTTAGTTGAATCTAAACCGATTATACAAATGATGATTTTTCCAAGCCCAAACATATTTGGACTATGGCTATTTATATTTCTGGGTTTATTATGCAGTGTTATAGGATACATATACAATAAACTACTTATCCTATCATTGGATTTTTTTCAATTTTCCTTTAAAATTCCAATGATTTTTACGGGAATTATTGTAGGATTTGTCATAGCAATAATCGGTATTTTTTCCTCAGACATGATAGGTGGTGGATACGATACAATTACCAAAGTATTCGATAATTCATTTACCTTATCTTTTTTAGTGTTTTTATTTATTGCAAGAATGCTATTATCATTTTTTAGCTATAGTTCAGGTGTGCCAGGAGGCATTTTTTTACCTATGCTTACACTTGGTGTTGTTTTTGGTATGTTGTTTGGAATTATCATGCAACACTATTTTCCCGATTTAATTTCCCACCCGGGTGTTTTTGCTATTGCAGGAATGGCTGGTATTTTTGCAGCAACTGTTAGAGCACCTCTTACAGGATTAGTGCTTGCTATAGAAATGACATCAAACTACGAATTAATTTTACCTTTAATTGTTACCACAGTTATAGCATCGGTATTTACTGCACTACTTGGAAATAAACCAATATATACAACCTTATTAAAACGTACTTTTACAAATACAAAACATGAAAATCAAATTTAATGAACAGAATAAAGCCCAGCAGGTAACAATATAAAAATAATAGCCGAGTTAGTAGTAAATTAAAGGGTTGTCGACCGCTTCAACTTTCTTGTAACTTGATAATTTTGAAACCCGCAGTCGACTACTATTCTTATACTCACCATTAGTGTTAATTTTGAACAGATAAAAATGAAAATGAAGTTAATGAGAACAATTCTGATACTGGTAATATCTCTATTAGTAATGACCAGTTGCAAAACGTACCGAAACTTAGACAAAGCATTAGCAAATCCCGACGATGTAATTGTACTAAAGATTAAAAACAAAAATTTACAAGAATTACCTCCTGAGATTTCGACCCTAAAAAATTTAAAGACTTTATATTTATTCAGAGACAAATTAACTGTAATTCCAAAAGAAATTGGTGAATTAGAGAATTTGGAAACACTTATTTTGAGCAGTAATAAACTTACGTCTCTTCCAACAGAAATGGGGAATTTAAAAAAACTGAAGAAATTATCAATAAAACACTAACACGCAATATAAAAAATTGGGCAGAGAGTAAAAAATATCAGCCCCTATTTTTGAAGCACACACTTTTTAACGGCAGTAAAATTCCCGGCTTTAATTTTGTAAAAATAAACACCGGCTAACTCGTTGCCTGCAGTCCAATCAACAGTATAAGTGCCGGCTTGCTGAGCTTCGTTTACCAGTGTTTTTACCAGGCGGCCTGTAATATCAAATAAAGCAAGTTCAACATTTTCTGCTGTTGGAATGGTGTAGCTAATGCTGGTTTTTGATGTAAAAGGATCGGGAAAGTTGTTTTCCAGGCTGAAGCCGTGCGCTGCATATTCCTCACCAAAATTATCATCATCAATTTCTACAACACCTCCATCCCAATAAATATCGTCGAGGGCAAATTCGCATGAAGCACCGTTTACTTCCAGTATTACAAACTCATAACTCAACATTCTCAAATCGATAAACTCCCCCCTGATATCTTCTACAGGTATGGAGGCCTGGGCCCACTCACCGTTTCTTACAAGTCCGAAGGTTGTTTGATTGGCCGGGAAATCAACATAACTTTGGTTGCCCCAGGTATCGATTATCCCAATTTGGAAATTTACGTTTGCCGGAATTTTTATCATGAAATTAAGGTTTCCGCCTCCAAAATTGAAGAGGTTTACAGGTTGTATCGACATGATTCCTGCGCCGAACCAACCTGCGCCGGTAGTGATCCATGAAAGGCCATTTTCGCCTTCGTAGGGAAGAATGCTCCCATCGCTTAATGTGCCTTCCCAAACATAAATTTCGGAACTAACACCGGCTTCTAAGCCTGCATCTACGGGCGTATTGTCGGTGTAAATCCCAAAAGTCCCGGTTTCAAAATATGGTGGGCCAACATTCACTTCGCCCTGGCCGTTCCATTCGAAAACCTTAATGTAGTCGAGGTACATTTGGGCGGGAAAGGGCATCGAAACCGGGGCACCGCTACCTGGGTCGCCAAGGTTGTAGGCATCGGTAAAAGCGCCGCCAATGGCAAGGTTGGAGATTAAATAAAACGGTTTCTGAAACTCATCAGATACACTATCAATGGGAAAAGGTTCGGTGTAAAGGTCGTGCTCCACTCCGTCATCAATAACTGTAAACCTGATACTTTCTTCATCCCAGTAAACGCGGTAAACCAGGAATCTGTTGATGAGCGGTGAGCTGTAATTGTAATAGGGCCGGCAGTAATCATCATCCGGATCCCACGAAATGCTGGCAGCGCCCGAAGGGTTTTCGGGTGTTACAGCATCGTCTGAATAAAATATGGCGTTGGCACCTACCGCCTGGTTCACTGTTGAATTATTTAACCCGTTGCCGCCATTGTGGTCGTCATGCAAATCCCGGAAATCCTGCATAGAGCCCATTTCCATCATATCCATTTCGCCTTTGCGTGGCCAGTCGTAATTTGCAGTACCCAATAGCCAAACTGCCGGCCATCCGCCAAGGTTTAAATCCGGTATACTTACCCTGGCCTCTATCATTCCATATTTAACGGATAGCTTTGCTTTTGTATGCACTTTTCCTGATGTGTAATTTAAAGGGTTTCCCCATTGGTCAACAATGCCGGGGCCCGATTGCTGCCTGGCTTCAATATGGAGGGCGTTATTTCCGGGTTCTCCCGGAATGGGATCGATAGTTACATTATCGTCCTGGTAAAATTCCAATTCACCGTTTCCCCATCCCCAATAGCCATTGCCATGATCCATACTCCAATTATCCAAATTATTGAAGTTATCTTCCCAAATCAAATTTCCAATTTGACCATTAATACTTCCATAAGTCAGCATTATAGCCATTATCGCGATTACAACCCGTAAAGTTCGTGTTTTTTTCATGTTTTATTATTTTATTAATGGTTTCAAATGTAGTTGATAATAATAGGGATGTTCCAATAAATATCATCATAATTATTACATCATAAGCAATGTTTGTTACATCAACACTTCATCACTAAAAGTGTAAGTTATTGATTTACAATAGGCACAGAGTGTTAATAATGTGTTAAAGTAGAATTATAAACCCGGTACAACTACCACGCGTATAAATATCCTACTCCTCAAGCAAAAGGGAGATGGGAAAATGATCGCTGTACCCTGCCGGATTGTAGGATGAAGTTTTGGATGGCCGGCCAAAAGGTATCGGTTTTGGGTAATCGCCGGTAGATGTCATTTCGGGATAAAAAGCAACGTAAACCCGGTAAGTGCTTGATGTGTATTTAATTGGTTTAATAAGTGCATTGCTCTTTATCATGCTTTTTGGTACGAGAAACTGGTCGAACATATAAGGAAAATTGTTGTAGAAAAAAGTACCAATACCATTTCCCAACAGGGGATACATCAGGTTTAAAAGCCGGATATTATACGAATTAAGCACTTTTGGTTTACTGTGTGTTGACTGGGCATATTTCGAAATTGATTTATTGAAGGGCTCATCGTTAAAATCGCCCATGACTATAATGGGTGTGTCTTTGCCACAAATTTCCACGATGCGTTCCAGCCAATAGCTAAGCGTTTCGGCGGCGATAATGCGATAGGGTTCGGTTTCCAATTCGCCACTTATCCGCGAATGCCAGTGGTTGCCGATAAGAATTAGCGGGTTTCCTTTTTCTGTTCGGAAATTAGCCTGCAACAAATCGCGGGTTGCGTTGCGTTTCGTTACCACGTGGCTGAACATTGCTTCAAATGTAAATATATTGGCATCATAAATAAAGGCGATATCTATTCCACGCTGGTCATTCATATCGTGATGCACGAGTTGATAATTACGTTGGTTGGGGGCAAAACCAATGGCTTGAATTAATAGTTCCAGCACAGCAGTATTTTCAACTTCACACACCCCGAGAATATCCGGGCCGGTGTTGTTGTTCATTTTGCGAATTATGGAAGCAAGGTTCGTTACTTTCGTTTCAAGCACCTGCTGATCCCAGCCTTGTAGTTCGCTGTTAAGTTTACTTTGTAGCCACTCAGGGCGTACTGGTGAATCGAAGGTGTCGAAAAGGTTTTCGAGATTCCACCAGGCGATGTTGTAATAATTTTTCATGAGGTTAAGGTTTAAGATTATTGATAAAAAATACGATTGGGGAATATTGGTAACATCATTTTAATCCTGTTTATTTCAAAAAATATCTCCACAAATATAGGTATTCCATTTTTATTTGATCTGATTATTTGTCCACACCCACCTGCACTTCAACCATTGTGGGGGTAGTGTAAAATGGAATGCTGATAGAACTGGTTAGCAACAAGGCGAAGACCCCCACACATTAAGTACTTATTGTTTTTGCTGAAACATAAGCCAACATGAAAAATCCAAAAGAGCTTAAATTGGGGCTTACGCGCAAAATGAAAAATAAAGTGCTAATATGAATAAAATTCAGTAATTTTAATGTCAATTATTGACCTGCAATTTTTAAAACTAAGAACAATGAAGAATAAAATTGTTTACACTGCTGCATTTACTATTTTATTTTTTTTGACAAATGCCAAAATGCAAGCACAAATTACCCGTGGAGCCCAACCAGATGAAATCTTTATTGCTACCGACTGGTATGCAGATAATACTGGAATGTTCCACAAGGCACTTTTCCATTCTGAAAACAACGGGAAAAACCTGGATTCAAAATATGAAACTTTATGGGAACCACCTCCCGGAGAAATGCGCTTGGGTAAAATTCTTGGTGATGCTACAACAGGTGTAATTTAC
>Ga0307990_1000359_pt1 | contig 42773 bp, 28 predicted proteins | sample EllFjometagen129_FD_203168 | JGI IMG/M metagenome (GOLD analysis project Ga0307990, IMG submission 203168) | Marine microbial communities from Ellis Fjord, Antarctic Ocean - #129 | ecosystem: Environmental > Aquatic > Marine > Unclassified | place: Southern Ocean | collected 2014-10-08
CTCAACCTCATCCAGAACCGAAACGGCCTGAGATTGCGCATCAGTTACCGATACAACTCCCACCTTTCCAGCAGTCAACGGATGTTTATCAATTCCATAAGAGCGATCCCGGCAACCACGCCGAGCGCGGTCAATCCGGATAGGCTTATCGAACTTCATCCGGTCGCGATTAAATGAGATCAGATGGTTGGCAGCATCAATAATGTTCTGACTCGAACGGTAGTTATCCACCAGATAGTGAATCTCCGCATCAAAGTCCTGCTGAAACCTCTGCAGAAAGCTGACATTGGCTCCACGAAAACCGTAAATCGACTGGTCATCATCCCCAACAGCGCAGATAGCGAGTTTGCGGTCGGCATCCTGAAGAGTGCGCCCGGCTATGGCACTTATCATCCGGTACTGCATCTCATCAATATCCTGATACTCATCCACCAGAATATACTCATAACCGGAAAGGAGGCGATCACGCGTTTCATCGGCCTCAAGGCCAGGCAGTGTTTTTCCTCCTTCAAGCAATTGAACTGCATCCTCCAGAAGCCGGTCAAAGTCCAGCTTCTCACGGTGCTCCTCGTTCATATCCGCTACCGACAAACCCAAAAGACGCATTGCAAGTCCGTGATAGGTCTGCACAGTCACTCCGCGCGCATCACCCCCGGCTAGGTCATTGAGTCTCCTGCGCAGTTCAACTGCGGCCTGATGATTAAAGCAGCAGACAAGTATTCCCGCGCTTCGAACCCGCTCCACCCGCAACAAATAGGCGCAGCGATGAACAACCGTCCTGGTTTTACCCGATCCCGGACCGGCCAGGATAAGCATGTTGCGGGACAAAGGGCTCTTAATAATGCGCATCTGATCCCGGTTACCAAGATCATCAACGATCTTCTGATAGGACTCCGCAGTTGTCGCCCGCTCCAGGACATCTGTCCGACTAGGAAAGAACTCTTCTATAAACTGATGCCGCCCCATCTGAAAGTATGCCACAACCAAGTTCAGTGCCTGCTGAATCTTCTCCATGCCGTATTTAGCGTACTCGCTCATCACATGAACCTGAAACACACGTTCATTGTAATGATACTGCAAGGCCTGATAGTGGTGTTTTGTATATTTTTGTCCCTTTGCCTCAGGCAGCACCCTGATGGTCATTGCGGAGCGAAAGATCGCCAGTCCCTGCTGCAGATGGATCACACTCTGCTCATGTAAAAAGAGAAGAGCACGCTCCACAGCCACATCCTTATCGCGCACTTCGGAGCGCAGTTCCAGATCCGAATCAACCGCTCGAGTCAAATCCTCAAAGGAGAACTCAACCAACAACTCCTTACCGGGTGGAGTGGCTGGAGGAATTTTTTCAAGAATTGCCGTCAGGATCACGGAGGCAACTCTGCCACGTCTTCGAGAAAGTTCAATCAGGTCATCCCAGCTTCGACGCACCCGCAAGCGATACAGCTCCTTGCTGACTGGATACACATCGACACTGCCATACTTCCCTGCAAATCCACGGCCATCCTCGCTGATACTACGTACAATATCCTTGAGCATCATCACAGATGACTCATGTCCACGTTCATTCAGAATCTGATTTATCCCCCTCAGATTGAGGTGAACATATCCATCCGGGTCAGGATCAGGATCAGGCTCCTCCTCACGCAGGGCGTTGATAAATTTATCTTCGATAATGAGTAGTTTTGAGAGCTGATTGCGCGAGCTATTACTGATTTTATAACGCACATATGCATTCAGCAACGTATCCTTTTTCAGCAACCCCGACTCAGCCATGGCAGTCAGAGTTTTGATAACTTTGGCACTTAAGAACTCATGGCTTCGTCTCTGTTCCGCAACCTCCTTTGATGCAGAGCGAGAGACATCCAGCATAAAAAGCTGAAATTCAGGTAGCCCCGCAATGTCATCCACCGTCAGCGAGCTCTCCTCCGTACGCCGATTCATCAGCACCCCGGCGATAGCCAGCCATAACCGCATTTCCTGTTTCGATAGGCTAAGCCTTGAGATCAGTTGTTCTGCCTCTTGCATACTCTGCACAGTCAGGCGTGCCTGAAAAACATGCGTCCTGTTCCGACTACGCTCAACAAAACCGGCACGCTCCAGCCAAGAGACAGCGGTGCGCACCTTTGTGTCAGCAGATTTATCTCCCGCATAAAAAGAGGTCTCCACATCCTCATCCCGCAAAAGCTCACCGGTTGTGATAACCACCTCATCGCCTTTAGAGGGACTGGATGCCTTACGCAACCCACGCAGAATCTGGGCGATATCGCCACGTCGCAGCTCCGAATAGGCCCCGAGCCGAAACTGTTGTTCGCAGTCCTCTTCATCGTAAAGCAGAATACAATCGGCGGGTTTACGATCCCGCCCGGCACGCCCAGCTTCTTGAAGATAGTTCTCCAACGATCCCGGAGTGTCGGCATGAATGACAACCCGCACATCATCCTTGTCAATACCCATGCCAAAGGCGTTGGTTGCACAGATCACACGGATATCACCACTCATGAATGCATCCTGAACCCGCTTTTTCTCGGGAATGGGAATACCGGCATGAAAGTGCTCAGAAGACCACCCCTGCTCCTTTAAATACTCCGAAAGCTCTTCAGTCGCCCTCTGCGTTGCACGAAAAATAATGCCGCACCCTGGCAGCCCCGGATCAGTTCCTCCCAGACGCTCGTGCAGAAGATCATTGACGCGGGCATACTTAGTTGGCGCATTAACCGTCTGCACCTCAAAATGCAGGTTGGGTCGTTCGACACCACCGCGAAACAGAGTAATTTCCCCGGCTATCTCGCTCTTGAAATAGGTTACAATCTCATCGACAACATCCTGCTTAGCCGTAGCGGTGAAACAGGCCACAGGCGGTGGGTCAACCCTCTGCGCCTCAGCCAGCTGCTTGACCACCTTGCCGATATAAAGATAGTCAGGACGAAAATCATGGCCCCATTTGGAGAGACAATGCGCCTCATCTATCACCCAGCAGCCAATCTCGCGTTGCAAGACCGTTACATTAAATGAGTTATTCCGTAGCTGCTCGGGGGATACATACAGAATAGCGATGTTACCTGCTTTAACCCGACGCATAACATCGGATCGTTCCGGCAAAGTCAGCATTCCGTAGAGCGCAGCCACATTATCCATCCCGGTGCGACGCAGCAGACCATCCACCTGATCCTTCATCAATGCCTGCAAGGGAGAGATAACGATCGTCAGTTCCCCCCTGCGGATATGCCGAATCAGCGCCGGAAGTTGATAGCAGAGCGACTTTCCTCCACCGGTTGGAAGAATTGCCAGCAACGAATCATTCCGCATCCCCGCCAGAACAACCTCACGCTGCAAACTCCCACCGCTCTCTCCCTTAGGTTCAGAGCGAAAATCATCAAAGCCAAAGTAGCGCTTGAGCTGCTTCTCAGGGTTGTGAATCTCGGAACAGTACGTACAATCTGGCTGACAGCAGGGAACATCTCTCAGCCCATCAAGAATCTCCCCGCACTCAGGAAATGAAAAACGCACCCATGCGGGAAGAACGGACTCCCCCCCGGCCACCCGCAGCCAGGATAGCGCAAAGGCAAATGACCAGCGATTGTTCTGAAAAGCATAATCAGCCGCCCCCAGCTGCTCGACGGCATAGCTACAGGCATACCTTGAGAGCACCGCCTTTACTTTTGCAAAGCCCGCATCATCCTTATGGTCACAGCACCCCGCTTTTAGCGACTCAAATATCCAGCGCATCCCCGCCGAATGAAGTTCATCGGCATCACTGCCACCCGAGGTCAGAAAAGCAAGCGCATCAAACAGGTCGCTGTCATGCTCCAGTATCGATTGAAGTGCGTCAAGCTCATCAATTAATAGAGCCCGAGAGAGCAGAGAATCAGCCGTTGGATCACTCACGCTCTGAGAAACAAGTTTATAATCCTTAACCAGATGATGATATGGATTCTCGGGAAAACAGATTGGCGAAAGATGTAGTGTGTCGACAACCGACAGATCAAATATTTTCAGGGCGGGGTTCAAATTTTTCAGCAACGGCAGGTCATGCACAACAATATTGTGGCCACCGACCGCCAAAGCACCCTGCGCCATTCCACCTAGCTTTACAATTGCCGCCTTAACACCCCCGCAACGGTCAGAGCGGAGTTCCTGATCGCCAAGAACAGCCCCCAGTTTATGGATACGACCGCTACTGGAACTCTCAACATCAAGAAACAATATGTGCTTAACAAAACTCACTCTTACTTTATATCACAAACCACTGGTAACATCACAATGAAAACGAGGTAACTAACTTCAGAAACAGCAATCGCATTCAAATGTTATTTTTGCTAAATAAAACCCCTAGATGCTTGCTGTAAACTGCAGGAAGAGGGAAGCGGGAAATAGTCGTCCGTTTCCTGCTTTCCTCCAGAAGACTATGGAAAGACGATGCGGTAGAAGCGGCTGGGAAAGTTGGTCGAGGCGGGATCGGTGACGAAAAGGGAACCAGAGGTGTCGAGGGCGGCGTTCATAACGGGCGCCCAGACACCGGAAGCGAGGTTAGTGGCGGCCTCTATCTTGACGGGGATATCGGGGGCGCCGGAGATGTTGAAGGAGAATCTTTCGGAGGCGAATCCGAATGTAGCGTCGCGCTGGACGGTCGGATTCCAGCAAAGGGTCGGACGGCCGGCGAAGGTAGAAGACCAGTTGGAGACGAAGGCCGGGAGGTAGTAAAGCGTGGCCGGGGCGGAATAGAATACATCTGAGCCGCCGAGTGTCGGAGGGGTGCCTTGGAACAGGACGGAGGTCAGGCCGTCGCAATGTTCGAACGCCCCGTTGCCGATGAAGGTGACCAAATCGGGGATGGTAACGAAGGTCAGGCCGGAGCAATGGGAGAATGCAAAATCGCCGATGGAGGTGACGAAATCGGGGATGGCATAGGTACCGGTTTGACCATTGGGGTATAGGATGAGGGTCGTGAAGTCCTTACTGAATAGGCCACCTTCAGAGCTAGCGTACTCAGTGTTTGCAGGGTCAACCGTGATAGCTATGAGACCGGAGCAACCGGAGAAAGCGTCGTTGCAAAAATCGATGACGCTGGCTGGGATGGTGACGGTGGTCAGGCCGTAGCACAGGGAGAACGCGTCGTTGCCGATGAAGGTGACACCGCTGCCGATGACCACATTCGTCAGGCCTTCGCAGTTGCAGAATGCTTCGTCGGCGATGGAGGTGACGCTGTTAGGAATCGTGACGGAGGTCAGGCCGATGCAGCCGTCGAACGCGCCTTCGCCAATGGAGGTGACGCTGCTGCCGATGACCAGATTCGTCAAGCCATCGCAGTTGTAGAATGCGCCGAAGCCGATGGAGGTCACGCCGCTGCCGATGACCACATTTTCCAGTATCCGCGGATAGAACACATCGTCTGCTCTAAAAGAGGACAGGTCATTGTAAAACGTGACGGAGGTCAGATCGTAACAGTTGTCGAACGCGGAGTCGCCGATGGAGGTGACGCTGTCGGGGATGGTGACGGTGGTCAGGCTACAGGAGAAGAATGCGCCGAAGCCGATGGAGGTGACAGGGTATCCGCCCAAAGCGTTGGTGATGTACAGTGCACCAGAATAGGAGGAGTTGAAATCAGTGATCGTGGCTTGGTTGTTGGTGACGGTGTAGGTGTAGTCGCCTTCGGAGAAATCGGCGCGGGAGATCAGGGGCGCGAAGATGAAGACGTTCATTAGTGCAAAGTGCATGAATGCGCGAGTGGAGAGGCGGGGGAGGAAGTGCGGGAGTGCTGCGGTCATGCTGTGGCCTTTGGTTGAGGTAGCGTTATTTGAGATCCTTATCTCTGAACATCCTACAGCTTTCAGAATTTCTATAGACTTCCGAATAGAGACTTTAATTTCATAAAGCATATCAAATTCATAAAACATGCGTTTATGCTATAACAAATACTTAAACTATTCAACCCAGAAACTGATTGCTTCAGAAATTTTATTAAAAGCCAACGCTCCATTTCCACCAAAACGATGTACAGAAAGCACTGGACCGCAATGAAGAGGTAACCATTCTTTCTCACGCCTTGCGGGATTCTCTGTCGCGTCCCACGTCCCACGTCTCACATCTCACATTCCCCATATTTTCATAGAGATTCCAGCGTGTTCACCGGTGTCTGTGAAGACCCGGTCTTTCCAATCGGTCTTTCCACAACGGTCAAAGATGACAATGTGAGACTCAGTTGCATCGCAACGTTGCGCATAATTGGAAGTTTGCACTAAAGCGTCAGATTTCACAGATGCATATGTATCACGTTCTGTCAGCATTTTCAGTTCGATCACGACACGCTGTTCGCCATCCGGATATTTCCACTTAAGAACCAGGTCGGCACGTTTTGTTCCATAGGCGAATTCACGTCCGATAAAACCATTGCCATTGGCGACACGCTGCAGAAATGCCTGAAAGGTAAGATGCGGAGCTGCCTCCTTGTAGCCGGCCATGTCCTGCTTCCATATTTCGCTATTCTCTCGCCAGAAAGCCTGGAACATCGTAAATAGAGTCTCGGTATCCAGCGAGCCATCTAAAGAAATCCAATCAGGGTCAAAAACCGATCCAAAACGATCCTGTCGAATTTGAGTAAGTTCACGCGGGATCACCTCCATATAGATATCATTGGCAATCACGACTCTGCTCCGCTCGCGCTTCACCAAACCAAGGTCGAGACAGTACTGGATATCATCTTCATTCGAATCATCCGTCGTACCCACCAGCATTGGCTCGATCACCCTCCTGACACGCTCCTCCTTCAGCTTGTCCGCAAGCTGATCAAGGTGGGTAGCACGCGAAAGAATCAATCGCTCTTTAGCAATTTCGACCATACTGGAGGTTATCACAATAGAACGGTCGCGGTTCTCCTTCATCTTAAAGGTAAGTTCATAACCCAAAGCATTAACTAGCCAAGGTTGCCCGCCAGTGAAACGCATGATTAACGAGAAGCAAGCTTCATCAAAATTCTGGCCTGTCTCCTTTGTATGCTCGGCATAGAGATTTCTCATCTCCATCTCAGAAAAGTTCCCCATAGTCAGGGACTCAGCTTTTATGTTGAAACAACTACCACCTGTAATTATATCATCGTCGCTCCGGTGAATACGATAGTCCTTGATATCACGAACACCACAGAGGATAACAGATTGCGGAAACTGCCCCGGACGCTTGTCGTAACCCGAGCGCAATTGGCGGAGAACTGAAATAAGGGTATCCCCTACCAGAGCATCTATCTCATCGATGAACACCATGAGAGGTTTGTCAAGAAACTCGCAAAGTTTAGCAAGATAGGCATTCAGAGCCCTCTCGGCACTGCTCTCAGCCATAATATCATTAACTGTGAACGGCAATGTCTTCCCAATAACACTCTCGGCCCGGTCGTGTAGTTCACCAAGAACAGTCTTCAAGCCACATGCAATATCATTACGCGCCATCTGGCCCGCCTCAAAATTGGCATAAACGCAGTAATAGTTACCCTCTGCATTGAGGTAATCCCGCAACGCCAGAAGAGAGGAGGTCTTGCCGGTCTGACGCGGTGCATGCAAAACAAAATACTTCCTTTGATCAATTAAAGACAGAATTTCATCCATATCCCAGCGAGAGAGAGGATCTATTTTATAATGCATATCCTGATTAACCGGACCTGCTGTATTGAAAAACTTGTTCATCTCATAATTATATCAACTCGACCAATGTTTAGCAAAGCTGGAATTTTTGGTTATCCCTACTTGCAGACAAAGAGGTCGCGGTATTGCTGTGGTCCATATCAGGGCACAAAAAAAGCGCCTTACGGCGCTGTATAACAGTGACATCCGGCCGTCGCCTTCAGACTGTAAAACTTAAAAATGGTCGGGGCGGAGAGAATTGAACTCTCGACCTCTTCGTCCCGAACGAAGCGCGCTACCAGGCTGCGCTACGCCCCGACATATAAAATCATCGTTTAAGCACGTTCGACTACAATTTCAGGATCAATAGTTTTACGCAATCTGGCTTCGATTCCCTGCTTGAGGGTCATCTGAGCATGCGGACATGTGCCGCATGCTCCGCGCAGTCTAAGCGTAACAGTTTTGCCTTCGATAGATACCAGCTCCATATCACCGCCGTCAGCCTGAAGCATTCCGCGCATCTCTTCCAATTTTGCTTTAATCTGTTCTTCCATAAAATAGTCCTTCGCTTAAGTGGTCAATATAATGCCTTAATTTTTCAAAAAGGTCAATATCCGGGTGCAATTTTTTTTGGAAAATTAACAATAGACCTTTTTGGATATATTATATAATATATATAGATTCAATAGTTCTAAAAGGTATTTTATGGATATTACAATTAAAAACACAATACGTAACAAGATAAAAAATATGACTCATCGAATAAAAACAAGAAAGGGAACCGCCTTATTTCTTCTCACTACTGTGCTATGCCTTCCATTAGCAGCACAGAATGTGACTCCGACACTGTCGTGGGATTTTAGCGAAATAAATGACAAAACAATCATTGAGAAACAAAGCGGTATTGCTGATACGTTGGAAGGTTACTCAGGGACAGCTCCCGGAATAATCGGTAATGGGCTAAGACTGGATGGATTCACTTCCTGCTTAAAACATATTGATAAAACTCTGCCGTCCCCCGGAAATGAGGTCACTGTTGAAGGCTGGGTCTCGCTTGGAAATTACCCATGGAACTGGTGCCCGCTTCTTAGCATTGAAAGTAATGAAGCCAAGGGGTATCGTTTAATGGTAGGTCCTCATGGTGAAATTTCCCTTCAGGTTGGGATAGGAGAACAATGGATTTCCTGCACCACAGAAAGATTGAGTATTCCGACTAGGGAATGGAAGCATATCGCAGGTGTTTACAGGGCAAATAAAGATCTGACCGTTTATATAAATGGTAAGATGAAAGCCTCTATTCCCATCACGGGAAAAATGAGCTATGCGAAAAAGAGTCCATGCACGATCGGCATGGTTGCCTACCCTGCTAAGCCATCAGATATCCACCGAACCTGGGGAACGAACGCTCAATATTTTGGATTAAATGGGATCATCGATGAACTCAAGGTTTTTTACAGCGCAAAAACAGCCAACGAAATTGCGAAGGATTTTGCCGGTATTAAAATGAAAACCCCTGATATTAAAGCCCATAAACTGCCTTCTATCGAAAATCATCCCGGTCGTTTTGGCGCGTTCTATACCAAGCTCAAATATTATGACGGATGGGATAACGTATGGTCCGTTGATCAGGACCCGGATATCGTCGTCTGTTTTGACAAGCTGCCCGTAAAAGTAATGTTCTGGAGAGGCATCAGATATGGGACCTCATGGGTATCTGAAAATGAAAACTGGATGACGGATCAAAGTGTTGAAGCCTGGGGCAATGGCGAGAATGACACAGAGGGTTGTTTTGAGCATATGCAGGATAGACATTGCCGCTTTTCACATGTCAGAGTTATTGAGAATAATGATGCCAGAGTGGTGATCCATTGGAGATATGCACCTACGAGTTCCTACAATCACACATGGAGAGTCGATCCTAAAACCGGTTGGGAGTGCTGGGTTGATGAATATCATTACATTTATCCCGATGCCACAGGTATCAGAAAGGTTTCCTGGAAGAAGGATTCACTCAAAACTCCACGGCAGTTCCAGGAATCATTACCGCTGCTGCATGCAGAACAAATGATTAGTGATCTGGTTCATAAGGATTATGTTCATGTCGCCGACTATAAGGGAAATATTGATCCTGTCTCATTCGTGGAAGACCCCAAAAGCATGGATCGGAGTTTTGCCAGGGATTATACGATACAGCAGTATAATTTTAAATCGGTAAACAAACCTTTCATCTGTTTTGAACCCGGTAACAGGATGTCGGTGCGGTGGAACGATTTGAAGGAGTATAACGAACATACTGGCTGCAATCATTTCCCGGTTGGACAGGCAAGATGCGATGGACGTAACAGTACCACCGCAGATCGGCCCTCTCATTGTGACAGCTTCCCGATTTCCAATCCTGTCCTACATGAAGAAAATGACCGAATCTACTGGAATGCGATCTACGGCATAAACGGTATGGGCATGAAGCAATTAATAGAGCTGGGTCGATCATGGGCATATGCAGCTGAAATGACTATCAAAGGCGATAACTTCACTTCTCACGGTTTCGACAGAAGTGAAAGGTGCTATCAGATTGAAAACAATCAGAAGAAGAACCATAAACTGGAGCTTCAATTAGCAGGCAGTAAAGAAAACCCGATTCACAACCCTGCATTCGTTATCAAAAACTGGACCTCTGAAAAAGCCGGCATCCGGGTTAATGGCAAGGCAGCAAAAGATGCTCGAATCGGTTTCAACCATGAATTGGAGGGTGACGATCTCGTTGTATTCTTGTTTCTTGAGAAAAATGAGCCTGTTTCCATTAGCATCCTACCTTAGGGCCCACTATTCAAACATTAACTACAGCTCACTTACGTATAAAAAGGGCAGGCCTAAAAAAATGCATGGTCAGGTGACCATGCGTTTTTTTGTCGATGATTGATACTATTCACCCGGGCAGGTTTGCTGCTTGGGTGCATAGTGGGTGTGAAGCAGGTGATGTGATTTTTCACCCAGCGGCACACCTAGAAATTCTTTGTACAGCTTTTGAATATCCGGATTTTCATGCGATTTTCGCAATTTTTTGCTCTCATCCTCCGCATAGATTCCAGCGATACGTTTCAGACGCACAGAGTCATCTGTATAACGAGGCTGTCCGCCACCGCCGATACATCCACCGGGGCAGGCCATTATCTCAACAAAGTGATAAGGACATCCATTGGCTTTAATATATTCCAGCAGACGACGGGTATTACCTAGTCCATGGGCCACCGCTACCTTAAGTTCAACCCCTTCAAGAAAATTCCATTGGTGAACTGTATCGGTAATTATTAAAGAAGCCTCTTTGATGCCCTCCATCCCGGCAACGGGAGCCACGTGCAGGTTCTCCACAGGCAGCTCCTTAGCAGTAACAATCTCGTACGCTGTGCGCAGGGCCGCTTCCATTACACCACCGGTGTTGGCAAAGATATCGGCTGCACCGCTTGATAATCCAAGCGGAGCGTCCATTTCCTCATCAGGAAGCGACCTGAAGTCAAGACCGGCCTCCTTGATCATTTTAGCCAGTTCACGCGTAGTTAGGACATAGTCCACATCAGGAACACCATTGGCATTCATCTCCGCGCGCTGTGCTTCATATTTTTTAGCGATACAGGGCATTACCGAAACAACGATCATATCTTTCGGATCAACCTCTATCTTCTGGGCATAGAAACTCTTGGCAACTGCTCCGAACATCTGCTGCGGAGACTTACAGGTTGAGATGTTTGGAAGAAACTGCGGAAAATAGAACTCCGAAAAGTTAATCCATGCCGGACAACAACTGGTGAACATCGGCAAAGCCACATCCTCTTTATCAACCAATGCCTTTTTCAAGCGAGTCAACAGTTCAGTACCTTCCTCCATAATAGTCAGGTCAGCTGAAAAGTTTGTATCAAAAACGCTATCAAAACCAAGACTGCGCAGAGCAGCAGTCATTTGTCCGGTGACACGTGTTCCAGGTTCATAGCCGAACTCCTCACCGAGCGCAGCACGAATAGCCGGAGCTGTCTGAACAACCACATGAATATCCGGATTTTCAATTGCGGCCCAGACATCCTGAATATTGTTCTTCTCCGTGATGGCACCCACAGGACAGACAGCAGCACACTGCCCACACTGCACACAGGCAACATCTTTAAGATCACGAGTGAATGCAGGTCCAATCACAGTATCAAAACCGCGTCCCTGTGGAAATAATGCACCAACCCCCTGAATCTCATTACATACGGTAACACATCGTCGGCACTTAATGCACTTAGCGATGTCACGTACAAGACTAGGTGTTGAGTCATCAATATGCGGTGTAATCTTTACCCCTTCATAGGGAAGATCAGTGATACCCACCTCTTCAGCCAATGCACGCAATTCACAGTCGGTACTGCGATCACAGGTTTGACAATTTCCAACATGCTCGGAAAGCAGAAGCTCTACCACATTGCGACGTGCCATACGGGCCTGCGTACTGTGAGTATGGATAACCATACCCTCCGAAACAGGTGTTGAGCATGCGGCCTGCAAAGTTCTGGCCCCCTCCACTTCCACCACGCAAACACGGCAGGCACCAATGGGTTCGCGATTCTCCATGTAACAGAGAGTGGGAATGTGGATATTGATAGTACGTGCCGCCTGAAGAATGGTTGTTTCTTCAGGCACATGCACAGACTGATTATTTATCGTTACGTTAATCATTTTATTGGTCCTTCGGTTAGGTGTCTTCACATTCACAGGGCTGTTTGCCGTAATCACAACGCAAACAACGTTTAGCCTGCCTCACAGCAACAGCTTCGCTCCAGGGCTGTTCAACCTCGTTAAAGTTATGTTTCCGTTTCTCAACCGGAATAGTCGGAAGTTTCTCGCGTGCATAATTTAAAGGTTCTGCATCTGGATCAAAGGCAGCACCGTGATCGCAATAGCCTCTCCAGAAGCCATGTTTTGCTCCGCTCAACTGCTCATCCATTGTAACAGCAGCCCGTTCACCCGCCCCAATGGCCTCAGCCACCGAAGATGGTCCTGTGGCAACATCGCCACCGGTAAAGAGCCATGGTATTGAGGTCGCGCCTGTACGCGGATCAGATTTGACCCAGCCGCTATTATTAAATTCAACCTCGAGATTGCCGCTGACAACATTTTTATCAAGGGCCTGTCCGATAGCCATAATCACCTGGTCGGCAACTATAAGCTCTGAGGCAACCTCCTTATCATGTTGAGCCCGACGGCGCCCTGAGCGATCAAACTCGCCCAGTTTCATGGGTCGACAACTAACCCCGGTGACGCTTCCGTTTTTAATCACAAACTCCTCAGGATTCAGCAGAGTGCAAAGCTTAACACCTTCATTCAGTGCATCTTCAATCTCTTCAGCGTACGCGGGCATCTGTTCACGTGTACGACGATAGATTATGGTTACCTCCTCTGATCCAAGACGCAGGGCGGTACGGGCGGCATCAATCGCGGCATTTCCACCACCTATGACAGCAACACGTTTCCCGACGGGAACAGAACCACGAATATTATAATGACGGAGGAAACTCATTGCCTCTGTCACACCCTTGGCATCTGATCCACTAACCTTAAGATCAACTCCCAGCGGAGCACCAATTGCAAGGTAAACCATCTGATAGCCATCATCTTTAAGGCTCTGCAGGGTATAATCTTTGCCCAGAACCTGTTCTGTCCTGATGTCAACGCCGATATCTTCAATCATACGAATCTCGCGGGCAAGTTCTTCGCGCGGCAGACGGTAAGCAGGTATTGCTTGAACCAGCATTCCGCCGGGACGCGGCTCGCTCTCCAGCACAACCGGTTTGTAACCAAGTCTGGCCAGAAAATATGCACATGAAAGACCAGCGGGACCCGCTCCGACAATCGCAATTTTACGTTTGGCATTCTCTGCATTCTCACGAACTTCAGGAACTTGCGGAACAACCTCCTGATCAACCATAAAGCGTTTAATTGCTCTGATGGAGACTGGTGAGTCAAGCTGTGCCCGACGACATTTATCTTCACAGGTATGAAAACATACACGTGCACAGACAGATGCGAAGGGATTACGTTCACGATGAAGCTTGAGAGCCTCTGTATAACGTTTATCACCAACCATTGAAACAAAGCCGGGCACATCCACGCCACAGGGGCATGCACTCAAGCAGGGAGCACGCACCAGCCCGGGACAGACACCGGCTTCGCAATGTTTATCAATAATATGTTGCTCATACTCTTTTCGAAAATGTCTGATTGTCGATAAAACCGGATTAGGGGCTGTCTGCCCCAATCCACAGAGAGAGGTCTTCTTGATGAAATCACCCAGCTGCTCCAGTCGGTCGATATCTTCGAGCTCCCCCTGCCCGGCGCAGATGCGCTCGAGAATCTCAAGCATACGACGCGTACCAGTACGACAGGGCACGCACTTGCCGCAGGATTCCTCCTGAACAAATTCAATAAAGAAGCGGGCGACATCCACCATACAGGTGTCTTCATCCATGACAATCAATCCACCCGAACCCATGATCGCGCCAAGTTCAGCCAACGACTCATAATCCAACGGAACATTTAGATGCTCACGAGGAATACATCCACCGGATGGGCCACCGATCTGAGCGGCCTTAAAGTTTTTATCGTTGGGAATACCTCCGCCGATATCATAGACCAGTTCTCCCAGAGTAGTACCGATCGGAACTTCGACAAGACCCGTATTACGCACAGCGCCGGCAAGGGCAAAAACTTTTGTTCCTTTGCTTTTAGGAGTTCCCATTTTTGCATACCACTCACCGCCTTTAAGGATAATGGCAGAGACATTGGCATAGGTTTCAACATTATTGAGAACTGTAGGTTTGCCCCACAAACCTTTATGAGCGGGAAACGGCGGACGTGGACGAGGTTCACCGCGTTTGCCTTCAATTGAAGCAATCAGAGCGGTCTCTTCACCGCAAACAAAAGCACCTGAGCCCATGCGGATTTCCAGATCAAAGCAGAAATCCGTACCCATAATATTATCGCCCAGCAGACCGCATTGACGAGCCTGGTCGAGGGCAATATTCAGACGTTCAACTGCCAGTGGATATTCAGCACGAACATAGACATAGCCCTGCTTTGCATTGACAGCATACGCAGCCAGGGCCATACCTTCGATGATGGCATGCGGGTCGCCCTCCAGCACGCTACGATCCATATAGGCACCGGGGTCGCCCTCATCGGCATTACAGAGAACATAGCGGGTGTCTGACTCTTCGGCTTTAGCGAAGTTCCACTTGAGCCAAGTCGGAAAACCTGCACCGCCACGGCCGCGCAGACCGGACTCTTTCATCTGTTCAACAACGCCATCCGGATCCATCTCTGTCAGTGCCTTTGCCAATGCGGCATAGCCATCATTGGCGATGGTATCGGCAATCTGGGTGGGATCGATCCAGCCGCAGTTACGCAGCACGATTTGGGTCTGGCGTTTAAAGAATTCCAGATCCTGCAGACAGGGAGCGGGAATTTTGCCATCCTTGTCGGCAATCATCAAACGTTCAACGCGTTTTCCTCCGCAGATATGCGAGGTCACAATATCTTTAGCATCCTCAGGTTTCAGACTCTGATAGAAAGTGCGGTCAGCACCGACCAAAGCAACTGGACCAGCCACGCAAGGGCCCATACACCCGGTTTCAACAAGCTGAACTTTATCGGAGACACCGGCCTTTTCAAGTTCCTCCTGCAGGGCATCGCGCACCTCTTTGGCACCGGATGCCAGACAGCTTCCTCCAAAACAGATCAGAATCTGCTGGGTATCGTCGCTAGCAACTTTCTTTGTCTCAGCCTGCAATTTTTCACGAAGTGTTGTCAGGTCGGAGGCCGAACAAATTTTTGGGATATTACACATGCTCATTTGTTCTCTCTTTCTACAGCGGGGGGTTCATCGGTCACAAATTTTGCGATAAGCTCATTGATACGTGCCGGTTTAACTCTTTGATAGGTATCATCGTTAACCATCACAACCGGAGCCATACCGCAGGCACCAAAGCATCGTCCCACTTCCAGAGAGAACTGTCGGTCCTCAGTTGTTTCACCAACATCAATTCCGAGGCGTTTCTTAAAGGCATCCAGGACCTCTTTGCCACCACGGACATAGCAGGCGGTTCCCAGGCAGACTCGTACAAGATATTTGCCCCGCGGATTACGGGTGAATAATGAATAAAAGGAAATTACACCAGCCACCTCGCTCACGGTCTTGCCAAACCCTTCGGCAATCCGGTTAACTACGGGATCAGGAAGATACCCGAAAATCGTCTGTGCCATTTGGAGGGCAGGTATCAAGCCCCCCGCTTTCTCACGATACTCTTCAATAACTTTTTCCAGGCGAACCATGAGTTCAGCCTCTGTTGCTTGCTCCCCGCATGCGCAATCGCATGAACAGGGAGCCACGGCAGCATCAATGGACATAATCATAACCTCCCATGCAGCCAGAAACTGACTGCAAATGTTTATAATTGCAACCCTTTACACCAGTAAAGGGCAACGTCATAGATAACTAAACCTGAGTTTAATTAATTTGAATCACAAAGAACCCTGGATATATTTTTCAAGATTCTGAATGAGGAAGTCCTCTTCATTCGCGACGTACTTAACCAGATCGCCACTGGAGATCACACCAAGAATTTTATCTTCCCCGTCAATTACAGGCAAATGCCGAATACGTTTTTCAGTCATCAACGACATGCACTCATCAACTGTATTATCAGATGTGACATAGATAATTTTATTTGTCATCACATCGCAAACCAGAACATCCTTGGATGGTTTACCTTCCAGAACAACCTTACGAAAGCAGTCACGCTCGGAGAATATTCCTGCCAGTTTGCCCGCATCATCAAGAATCAAAAGCGAACCAATGCGCTTTTCATCCATCAGTTTAACAGCATTAAACACTGTATCATCAGACGCAATCGTTATGATTTCGTTATCTTTTCTCATCAGTAACTGACCTATCGGTGTACTCATTTTCATTTTTAACTTCCCCGTTTGATTAGTCCAAAAGGCAATACCGATTTCAGATAAACCTCTATGTTAATCCTAAAATTCAGCGAGTTTAAACTGCCACACATGCAAATAAGATAAATCAGGCTTGCCGTTTTTGTCAAGCGTATAACCATATATTTTCCCATAACTCCCTCTAACCCCCCATTCTTCTAATCCCTCACCACTATGAATTTCCCGATTTTGAAGCAATCCTGCTGCTCTGTTTTGTTTTAGACTGGACGATCTCTATCATTAAATCATGGCGTTCCCGCACAAACAAAGGTAAAAGCATCTTCTTTATGCTGGTTGTTTTATTCGGATATATCTCAGGCCTTATTCACAAACTCTATTGGCAGGAGAGAGTTAACGGTGTTGTCTGGCTCTACATCCTGAATGCAGCAATGGTACTCATCGATATCATTCTGTACATCCGCAACATAAAGTTGGATAAGTTTTAGTGTTTTTCGTTACAGAAAAACACTAATATACAGTTATGAAAAAAATAATATCCGGAACCTTTTTTGATCCCATTCGTAAAAGCAGCTATGGAGCGACAATTCATATCTCAGATACGGGCACAATATCTGAGATTATTCCATGCAACGATCCTGATCCGGTTTACATCCTGCCGGGTTTTGTCGATGCGCATGTTCATATTGAAAGCTCCATGCTGACACCTGCTGCTTTCGCCAATGCAGCTATTCGCCATGGGACCATAGCTGCTGTTGCTGATCCGCATGAGATCGCCAACGTCCTTGGGAAGAAGGGCGTTGAGCTGATGTTCGCTCTGGCAAAGCAAACGCCATTCATATTTGGTTTTGGAGTTCCCTCCTGCGTTCCAGCCACCCCCTTTGAAACATCCGGAGCTGTACTGAATGTCGACGACGTAACTGATCTTTTAAAAAGGAAGGAGGTCACACACCTGGCAGAGATGATGAACTTTCCGGGGGTGCTGCAGAAAGACCCTGATGTTATTGCAAAGATAAATGCCGCTCTGGCTCTCGGTAAACCGGTGGACGGACATGCACCTGGCATGACCGGTATTGACCTCAAACAATATATTGATGCCGGCATTTCCACCGATCATGAATGCCTTACTCTGGACGAAGCTGTCGAAAAAATTAATCTCGGTATGTCAATTATGATCCGCTATGGATCAGCCGCTGCTCAATACGAACATATGCTTCCACTGATTGCCCGTCATCCGGAGAGTTGCATGCTGTGCAGCGATGATAAACATCCCGATGATTTACTCAACGACCACATAAACAAAATGGCCGCCACTGCGTACAAAAAGGGGATCTCGATCCACTCTATTATTCAGGCGGCCTGTGTCAATCCTGTGCAGCACTACAAGCTTCCAATGGGACTGTTGCAGCTAAACGACCCGGCCGACTTTATTGTGATAGATAACTTTAATACCTTCAGACCGATGGAGGTATGGTTGAAAGGCGAGTGCGTTTTCAATCACGGAGTATCGAATCTGCCCATCGGCGAACCTGAGATTCTGAATAACTTTAATGCCGAACCTCTTTCACCCGCAGAGATCCAGGTCAAGATAAACGGAGATAAGAAGATTAAAGTCATCAAGGTTAACGACGGATCACTATTCACCGGGGCTCTAACTGCTGAAACAAAAACCAGGGATGGCATGATTGTAGGAGATGCCGAAAATGACATTCTTAAGCTCGTTGTTTACAACCGCTATAAAAAGTCCAAACCAGCTGTGGCATTTATAAAAGGATTCGGTATTAAACAAGGGGCAATTGCCTCGAGTGTCGCCCATGACTCGCATAACATTATTGCTACAGGCTCATCTGATATCGCAATCATCACTGCAATTAACGAAGTCATCATCCACAAGGGCGGTTTGTCTGTTGCCAGCAACAATGCCAAGGTTATCGCGGTGCTGCCGCTGCCGCTGGCCGGACTGATCTCAACCGAAACAGCGGAGGTGGTGGCCCGGCAGTACTCCGACTGCGATCGTCTTGCAAAAATTATGGGTTCTCCCCTGAACGCCCCTTTTATGTCCCTCTCTTTTATGGCGCTACCGGTCATCCCTGAACTCAAATTGACCGACAAAGGACTCTTTGATGTGACCAAGTTTGAATATACTGATTTGTATGTGAAGCGCGAAGAGTGAAGAGTGAAGAAGCTGAAGCTGGTTTAGGAACAACCCTGAACTGGCAACCTTTTTTGGAGGGGAAGTGATATCAGAGCTGTAGATCCCGATTCTATCGGGATTGTCCGGTTGAAAACCGGACCTACTTTTACGAACAATATCTATACCTTCTTATTTCCAAAACACGCAGTTTTTTTTTCTAAAGCTGCGGCGGCCAACACACAACGGGACATTTAAAGAAAATAGGCCCGTACATAACAAGAGCTCAGTTTGATTGCGGCTAAAAGCAGCTTTAGTATTTCACAACTGCCATCGGCTGGCCCTTGGAAACAGGATCACCGTGCTCAACCAGGAATTTGACAACCTTAAGGTTCTTATCGGCTTTAATCTGATTGAAGAGCTTCATGGCCTCCACAATACAGATTGGATCACCGCCCTTGAGTTTATCGCCTTCTTTAGCCAGCTCAGGATCTCCAGGAGACGCGGAGCGGTAGAATGTACCGTTCAAAGGTGCGTCAATAGTTGGTCCGCTGACTGCAGCAGGCGCTTCAGCCTTGGCAGGTGCAGCCGCTTTCGCTACAGGAGCAGCTGCAACAGGAGTTGACACAGAGTTCAAGTCAACAGCGGAAACACCCTCGCCAGCGCCAACAACGCCCAGACGGCCGGCCAATCCAGCAACCAGCTTTCCGATTTCAACATACTTCTGATCGCCTTCGGCAACCGGCGCAGCAGGTGCCACCGGAGCAGGTGCTGCAGCTTCTTCAGCCGCATGATCTTCCAAATCAGCAGGAATAGGATCACGTTCACCCTCAGGCTGATCTCTCCACTTGAAGTACCCAAGGGCAACCTCAGGGAAAATACAGTAGGAGAGGATATCCTCCTCCTTCTTAATCAGCTTGGGATCAAGGCCGTTAGCCGCATCGACAAGGCCTGGTTTAAGTAAATCAGCGGGACGGCAGGTAACCGCCTTCTCACTACCCAGAATCTTCCTGGCCAGCTTTGCATCAATCTTTGCAGGTGAACGTCCATAGAGGCCCTTGACGTAGTTACGGGTCTCCTGGGTAACCATCTCATAGCGTTTACCGGCCAGTACATTCAGTACGGCCTGGACACCGACAATCTGGCTGGTTGGCGTAACCAGCGGAGGATATCCCATATCCTTACGGGTGCGGGGCAGCTCTTCCAGCACCTCAGGCAAACGATCAAGTGCATCCTGCTGTTGCAGCTGAGAGCGCAGATTTGAGATCATACCGCCCGGGATATGATGTTCCAGCACACCGGCATCGATCAATTCAATCTTACCGGTTTTAGGCTCACGCTTTTTCTTCAGCTCTTTAAAGTATGAATTCACTTTAGCAACACGTTTATGGTCAATACCGGTGTCATAGCCCTCGCCCTCAAAGATAGCTACCATTGTCTCACACGGTGGCTGCGATGAGTAACCGGCCATCGTCGAAACCGCAGTATCAACTGTACCGCAACCGGCTTTGACCGCCGAAAGATACATAGCCGGAGCCATGCCGCTGGTCATATGGGAGTGGAGCTGCACAGGAATCTTAAGCGATTTTGTCAATGCACCAATCAGGACATCAGCTGCACCGGGTGTCAAAATTCCGGCCATATCCTTGATACAGATTGTATCAACACCCATTGATTCCTGCTCTTTGGCAAGTTCAACAAATTTTTCAACGGTGTGTACCGGGCTGTATGTATAGCTGATTGTTCCCTGAGCATGGCCACCATATTTTTTAACGGACTTAATTGCCATTTCCAGATTACGGGAGTCATTGAGAGCATCAAAGATACGGAAGATATCCATACCGTTTTCACAAGCCAATGCAATAAAGCGCTCTACCACATCATCCGGGTAGTGCTTGTACCCCAGAACATTCTGGCCACGCAACAGCATCTGCAAAGGAGTATTCTTACATACAGACTTTATCAGACGCAGACGTTCCCATGGGTTTTCGCGAAGAAAACGGAGACAGACATCAAAGGTTGCTCCGCCCCAGCACTCCAGAGAGTAGTAACCGGCGCTATCAACATCCTCTGCAATTGCAAGAATATCATCTGTGCGCAAGCGTGTGGCCCAAAGCGATTGATGCGCATCGCGCAGGGTTGTATCGGTGATGCGTACTCTAGGGGTTTTCGAAAGCACGGCACACCCTGCTTTTTTTGCTGTAGTTTTCTTTTTCATAATTTTTTACCCACCTATTCTATTAAAAATTAATTTAAGTATTATAACATTTTTTCACAAAAAGTCACGTGTAAAGGAAGTACAGATATTGTTCGTAAAAGCAGGTCCGGTTTCCAACCGGACAATCCCGATAAAATCGGGATCTACAGTGCAGATATTACTTTTCCATCTCAAAAGGTCGAGAGTTTACGACTTTTCCAAAGCATTAGTAGAGCAATACACGCTCGCGAGCTTCTACAAAAGCTTTACTGTCGGTCTGCCACCCCTTGTAAATACTGGTCAGCGGAACATCATCTATCAGCTGTTTACGCACCTGCGGATCTCCGTAAAGCTTGTCAAACCACCTGAGTCTGACTCCTTTGTGTTTCCAGACGCGCCCATAACCATAACACCGGGTCAACTCACGCAGCAGCAGCAGCGAACACTCAACCGGTTTAAACTGAGCTGGATTTGTGACGGATATGCGAATGGCATCCAGCTCTCTTCCTTCATACGGTGCCACTGCGGCGATATAACGACAGGGATGAAATGCAGCCCCCTTAAATTTAAAACGATCAAGATCTCTGCAGAATTTCTCAGCCTCCAACCAGGGTGCTCCAATAACACGAAAAGCCAGATTAGTCCCCCGGCCGCAGTCAATTCCGGGCAGGGCTTCACTGAAAACCGTTGCAGCGTAGGTTAAAGCACTCTCACGACTCTTTATTCCGGGCGAAGGCGGCATGAACTCCCCTTGATCACCGCGGACAACGGAGCTGGAGCGCTTCCAGTCATGCATCGAGATGACCCGGAGCAATCCCCCCTGATCACCGGCACGATTCAGCCACAAAGCCGTTTCACCCGGGGTCATTCCATACACCATAGGCAGATTACAGGGTGCCACAAAACTCATCAGAGATGGCTGTGGCATTGCTCCATCAACAATATTGGGAAGCGGTACCGGCCGATCGGTCAAAACCAGCTCAACTCCCGCCTCGCGGCAAGCCTCAAGCATGTTCGCCATAGTTGCCAGATAGGTGTAACAACGAACCCCCAGGTCCTGGAGGTCACAGATGACCAGATCCAGCCCTTCAAGCATCTCAGCCGCAGGTTTCCGCCTTTCCCCGTAAAGAGAGTGGATCGGTATATTCCAGTCGGGATGGATGGATGACCAGGTCTTTTGACCGGCTGCCGCTGCTCCCGAAAACCCATGTTCAGGTCCAAAAAGAGCCATAAGGTTGCTGCCGGCCGCTTTATACAAGGCCTGCGCCGAGCTTGCACCACTGCGAACAAGTGCCGCCTGATGACTCAAGAGGCCGATCCGGCGTCGTCTGACAAGCCGCAAATGCCGTTCCAAAAGAATATCCATACCGCATATCATTTAAAGGAGCCCTCTCTCTAAAGCTGCTTTCAGCCGCAACCAAACTGATTGTATACAGATGAATGTTACTACGTCAATAGTATTTTTCACAGAGGCACGGAGTCCACAGAGCCCCTGGCAAAGGCTTTGCCCGCAACCTAATATTCAATTGATAAACAACGACTTATGGATACGGCGGCATGAAAGACGTACATTAAAAAAAATTACTGTTTATAATACAGAGAATAACACATTAAATCAGGATTATTACTCTGTGATCTCTGTGCCTCTGTGAGAGATAAAAATGTGCATACAGAACAAAGAAATTTGTTTGAACAAAAAAAATACGCATCGCTTCGGGAGCAATGCGTATTATCAAAAATGGCTCCGGCGACTGGATTCGAACCAGTGACCAAGTGGTTAACAGCCACCTACTCTACCGCTGAGCTACGCCGGAAAAAATCATCTCTTTTTTATTCAAAAAGTCTGGTAAATTTACTACATCAGGTGGTTAATGTCAACGCTGATTTTACAAATTTTTAAATAAACTGCTACATTAACCCCAACGTCGATTGATTAAACCGGAAAGAGGATCAAATCTGCCATCTCCTGCCAGGAAAATGCAGCTATCACAACCCCATTTATTTAAGCTTTGGCGCAACAGGCCATTCCGCTGGAACCAGCGTAATATTGGAAAATTTTGCCATAGCCGGGGTACCGGGATCTTGAGAGGATACCGCTAATCCAATTTTATTATGGGAGGGCAACTTCAATTCGCAGATGGAGAAGGTCTCCCAGCTATTTCCATCTGCGGAAAGTAACGTTTCGAACTCTTTTCCGCGCCGGATTATCTTAAGATAAGCGGGAACCCGGATTGATTGCTGAGAGCATTTAATAAGTTCAACAGTGCTGTCCGGATGTCGGATCTGCAAAAACACCTTCCCGTCTCCCAGAAAACCGAATAGAATTCCCGGGCCAGCCGAAGGGTCATCCCCTTTTACCAGCAGGGCGGAGAGATCGAATTTATGCCGCTCAGCAATCGTCTGAATTCTGGCGGCAAAGGCATAATCCTGCGAGGCCTTCGTCCAGACAAACCGGCAGTTGTCGGCACCCGACCACATATCCATGCCCGTGCCCTGGACAACCATCACGTCCCCCACCTGCATTGTACTTCCCCGCTGCGTGTTGTTTCCCAGATTAATGCTTCGCCAGCGCAGGTTGATGCCGGCAGTAAAGTCGATTTTTTCGGGTTCGTCATTACCGGGATAAAATGCCGTTATAGAGCTGGCCAGCGTTTTCATGTGGCCATAAGCATCATCACGCAGCCAAGCCCATGTATAAAAGAAGGATCGCTCCCTTACGGCCACAAAGATCGCCATAGCGGCAATCAGGCAGAGGGTGGCGCGAACGATGATACGATGACGTGACTGAAATTCCAGCAGATCCTTCCATCGGAATAATTTCGACTCTTTGGAGAGATCCGCTTGGTGGGATAACTTTGGCTCTTTGGAGGGAGAGATTTCGGGGCTCTTAGCAGGGGTTGTTATGCTGGCAGGAGCATCCAGAAGAGCCAGTGCTTCCCGGATATCAGCGGCAACCGCCTCACTGCTGGGATAACGTCGTTCTCCATCGCGCTGAAGCATCCGGATAACCAGCTTCTGTGTCGGAAATGACACATCATGCGTATGCTTTCCAAGTGGAATAAGCGGTTTAGAGAGCCGTGCTTTCAGGATCTCCTCGGAGCTCTCACCATCGAAAGGCAGCCTACCGGAGAGCAGATGATATAGTGTAGCCCCGAGACTGTATATATCGCTGAGATGTGTATCCTCCTCCCCGCGCAGCAGCTCTGGAGCAATATAGGTCGGTGTGCCCACGATAAAGCCGTTATCATCATGTCGGGTCATACCAGACAACCCAAAATCAACAAGTTTAGCATTTTCGTCACGGTCGAGCACTATGTTACCAGGTTTTATATCGCCGTGTACCAGACCCTCACGATTAAGTGCGGAGAGCCCGTCAGCCACATCCAGCGCGGCCTTCAGAGCAGTCCGTTCATCAATTCTGCCTTCGCTCTTCAGTTTCTGCTCAAAATCCTGGCCGGACACCAGTTCCATGACAAGATAGGGATGTCCGTTTGAAAAGTTGAGCGCGTATACCTGAGCAACCCGGGGATGATTAACTTTTCCCGCGGCGCATGCCTCGCTTTGCAGTCGTTGACGAGAGAGTGGATCATCAATGTGACAACCGCGCACCAGCTTAACAGCAACTTCACGTTCAAGCGATTTATCAGTTGCACGGTAGATGGTGCCCATTGCACCTTCACCGATGTGCTCATGCAACACAAATCCGCCCACCTGACCCGGCACCAGAACTCTTAGGCCGCATGCAGGACAATCCAGCCACGAAAGCGGCTGAGCATCTCCCAGGGCTATAACCGCCTTGCAGTGAGGGCAGTTTGTCTCTTCCAAGCGCTCAAATATGACCCCGGTTATTACAGGTTTCTTTGGTCCAGAAACATGATTTTGTTGAACCGGGCGTACGATAGTTTTTTTATCTTCACTAACATCCATTTTTTTATAATAGCATTAAACCTTGATTTGTCCAACGGAAAAAACAAAAAAAAACGGGAGATTCAATCTATTTCAACCATCAAGCAACTCGAGAACCAGCTTATGCCCAATCTGGAAGTCTTCCATATCCAGGGCACCCGTCTGACTTTCAATCACGCGTTTAGCGCGTAAGCCCCCCGATATCATAGGCCTTCCTGGATTAATATTGCGCTTAATCGAGAGCACACGCCACTCTTTATCAAGGAATATCAGATCCAGTGCAAAACGCATTCCAATGGTATGAACCGACCCGCAATGCTCTATTATCATAGCGGTGCTTTTACTCAATCCATTCCTGCCAAGAAGACCCTTAAGTCTTTCAAAGAGAGCGGTTGCGTATTCAACCGGTTCAGCTATCACCCTATCATCTGAAACAAGCTTGCCTAATTGCATAATAACCTTGAAATAGAATATCTGATCTAAGTGCTGCTCCAGTTGGGCCAGCGTTTCATGGAGCTCCCTTTTTTGGGAATAAGAGAGGGGTGCGGCGGAGCTCCTTCACGCAGCAGGTTTATATCATCTATCAGGGCCTTCCAGTCACGGTGTCGGTAGCGTCTGTCTTTGGCCAGCATCTTCTCCATCAAAAGCACAAAGGAGCTGGAAAGCCCTTCACTGTAAGTGCGGGCATCAGCTGCTTGTTCCTCGCTTACATGACACTCTACAATCTCATCAGGGGTCTCTTTTTCGAAAAGCATGTGGCCGCTGACAAGATGATACAAGGTTGCCCCCAGCTCATAAATATCAGAGCGGCAGTCTATATCATGATTGCCGCAAACCTGTTCTGGAGACATATAGGCAGGTGTCCCGAGAATCTCCTCACTGTCATTGCGCTCGGTTTTCAAGAGTGCCAGCGATCGACATAGACCGAGGTCTGTAACTTTGAGTGACCCATCGCCATCCACCATAATATTATCAGGTTTAATGTCATTGTGAACCATCTCGAAACTCTCCCAGGCATAACCCAGCGCAACAGCCACGGCCTCGGCGATGGTCAAAGCATCCCATTCAGTTGTCCTTCCTTTGCGCCGCTGAAGCTCACCCATGGTATAACCGGCGACCAGTTCCATAACAAAGTAGTAACTACCGTCCTTAAAATTTGCATCGTAAACCTGTACAATATTCGGATGTTTCAATCTGGCGGCCGCCTTGGCCTCCATCCGGAAGCGTTCCAGATCATCACTCTGCTCGGAAAATTTAGTCGAGAGTATTTTAATTGCGACCATACGGTCCAAAGATAGCTGTCTGGCCTTCCATACGGAGGACATCCCACCGCGACCAAGCAGCTCAAGCACCTCAAAGTTAGGCATATCAAAAGAAGGTTTCGAAATCATTTTGAAACAGATCCCTCCCCTTTACATGTTGGACACAAAAGCTCACCTTCGCCGGAACACTTAATGCACACTTTCCCTTTATACTTACCTGATCCGTTACACCTTGGACAGGTTATCAAGCCAACACCCGAACAACGGGTGCACCGAGGAGCCTCACCGGTCCCATTGCACTCCTCGCAGATAACACAGCCCTTACCCTGGCAAATTCGGCAGGGGATCTCTCCAGTGCCCTCACAGCGGCCGCAAATCTCTCTGACCTCTCCATTCAAACGCTTTTTTCTCATGCGGCTTTTAGATGAGCTACCTGATACTTCGATCACACCATTTTTACAATTCTCAGCAGGGCACTTCTCCCACTTGGTTCCCTTACAGGCGTGACATACCTGGAGACCTGTGTACTGACACTTTTTACAGGGAGCAGGTATACCGGTCATCACCAGAACTTTCTGCCTCAATGTCAGCTTATCCGCTAATTCACGGCTCACAAAAGCCCGGCCCGTTTTTTGATCACCAGCAACCATGCACTGCTGATCAAAACTTTGGTGCCCTTTCAGAACATTCATTTTGATACGGTCAACCGAGAGATGTTTTATTCTGTATCCCAGGCCTTTACAGCGCTTACATTTAATACCATCCACAAACTTTACGTTTTTCGAGCCATCAACCTTGCCAAGATCAACCTTATATTTGCCGGTACCCTTACACATCCGGCAGGGAACTCTTCCTATGGTCATAGCCTTACGGCTCTGATTCATGTTTTTCAAAATAGCTTTACCTATACGTCCAGAGCGTTCGTCAACAGGGATCAACCGTAAAACAGCAAATGCATTTTGATAATAAGCAAATGCGAGACCAGGATTATTTGAATGCTTCCCGGCAAGTTTATACTGCTTCTGAACATAAGCGTCGGCCAGTTCAGCAACTGAATTATCCTCGACCACAGCATCAGGCAAGGATTGAGGCATCTCCTTTTTCTGCACAACAGCAGCATTGCAATGAGGGCATACTTTTGCGCCATCCTCTATTTCATGTCCACACTTACTGCAGATGGTAAGCGCATAAACCAGATTACAAATAAACGTAACGGCTATAAACAGCAAAACATGTCTCTTATTTCTGATCATATTTATCACAGACTTTCTTCTGATGACTGCAACGGAGTGCTTTCACGTACAGCATACTCCCGCAACTTACGATGTAAAGTACGACGGCTAATTCCCAATTCCAGGGCTGCGCGCGTTTTATTGCCTCTATTCTTATTTAAAACAGCCATAATTTTGCGTTCCTCGGTATCGGCAAGAGAGCCACCGCCCAGCACCATAGCACGATTACCGGGTGCATACCCACTGGAAGCCTCGCGTATATTCGCAGGAACATCACGTATCGTGAGTCGTTCGCCTCTTCCAAGAACAACCATTTTTTCGACGGTATTGCGCAGCTCACGAACATTTCCCGGCCAGCTGTATGCCTGCAGCATACTGACTGCATCAGCACTGATGCCGTCAAAACTCTTAGCATTCTTCTCCGAAAATTCTTTCAAGAACCGATCAACCAGCAACGGAATATCACCATCACGCGCCTTCAGGGAGGGAAGTATAATATCAACCACATTCAAACGGAAGAAGAGATCCTCCCGGAAGTTACCCTCTGCCACATACTCACGCAAATCTCTATTGGTGGCGGTTATTACACGGATATCAACCTCTATTGAATTCTGCCCGCCAACTCTCTCAAAGATACGCTCCTCCAAAACCCGCAGAAGCTTCACCTGGACCGAGGGGTCAATCTCGGAAACTTCATCCAGAAACAAAGTGCCTCTATCAGCCATCTCAAAACGTCCTTTACGCAGAGATTCTGCTCCTGTAAATGCGCCTTTCTCATGACCAAAAAGTTCACTCTCCAGCAATGAAGCCGAAAGAGCCGCACATTGCACAGCCACAAAAGGCCCCTTGCTGCGTGTACTCAAACGGTGGATGGCCTTAGCCACAAGTTCTTTACCAGTTCCGCTGGGTCCCTGAATAAGAACAGAGGCCTGCGTAGGTGCGGTCTGCTGGATCACCTCAAAAACCTGCTTCATTGCCGGTGACTCACCAATTATATTATCCAGTCCGTACTTCTCATTCAGCTGGTTCTCAAGTGACTCAATTTTCTGTTCAAGATCACGTGATTTAATCGCACGGGCAATCAACATATCCAAACGATCAAGATTTATCGGCTTAGTCAGAAAATCATAAGCTCCCTGCTTCATTGCCTCAACTGCAGTCTCAACCGATCCATAGGCAGTCAGCAAGATACAGACGGTGCATGGATGCTGCGCATGCACACGCCTCAACAGCTCTAAACCATCAACACCCGGCATGCGCAGGTCCGAGAGCATCACATCAACATTCGACTCTTTTCCGAGAATCTGTAAAGCCGCTTCAGCACTCTCGGCAACCCTGACTTTATAGTGTCGTTGCAAAGCACGCTCCAACCCGTCACGCGTATTTTTATCGTCATCAACAACCAATATCACCGGTTTGCCGTTCATGCAACCGTCCCTCCTTTTTTCAGCATCCTTATGCGGCGCTCCGAACGCGGCAATCTAATCTTGAGGCAAGTGCCTTCATCAGCTTTACTGGATAGCTCGATCTCGCCTCCATGGTCATCTATAATACGTTGCACAATCATAAGGCCCAATCCGCTACCATCCAGTTTGGTGGTATGATAAGGCTCAAAAATATGGCTCATATTCTCCTCTGAAATACCATCTCCATTATCACAAAATGCAATATTCACATATGAATCATCAACACTGAAAACAAGTTTCAACGCTCCTCCATCCGGCATTGCCTCAAGTGCATTCTTTATTAAATTGAAAAAAACCTGCTTAATCAAAGAGCGGTCAAGCTGAACTGTTGGAATATTGTCGGGAACATCAACGGAGACCGCGATACGCCGGTTCTCAAATTCAGTCTTGAGCAGCTTCATTGTCTCCTGCAAAACAACGGTGGGATACTCGGCCTCAAGCACCGGTTTCGAGGGCCGTATGGCCCGCAAAAACTGGCTGATCGTTGTATCAAGTCTCTCAACCTCCATTTTGGCAACCCCGACCAGCTCCTGCAGTGACTGCCGTAACTCCTGATTATCCACCTCCCGCAGCTCTCGCACCAGAAGCTGCAGATGAATATTGAGAGCATTGAGCGGATTACCGATTTCATGCGCAACACCGGCGGCCAGCAACTTAACCGCATCCGACCTTTCACTCTCAAGTGCCGAAGCCTCATCACGACGCTCTTTTGTAATATCACGCAGTATAACAAGGATACCGGAATCAGTCAGACCTTCGACCTCCAGCGGCCTCCCGGAAACTGCTACAACATGATACTCCGGATAATTTATCTCAATCTCGCGGGTAACCATGCGTGACCAACCATCATTAACCGAATCCGGCATTTCAAGCAGATGCTCCCACCCCCAGTCTTTCAGGACGCGCAGAATTGACCGTCCCTTAACCTTTTCATACTGAAAACCAGCCAGCGACTCGGCGGCCCGATTGGCATACAGTAGCAGGCCGCCTCTATCAACAACCATGATTCCCTCTTGAATGCTCTGAAAGATCATCTCCAGAAAACCACGCTCCTGAACCAAACGCGACATATATGTTTGAAGACTCTCCCGATCGAGTTTATCCAGTTTGGAAACAACTTTATCAAAAAAACCTGAGGCCACTGTGCAATTCCTTCCCTGTATGCCAATCTATCCCATATTTTATAATGAAGATCTCAGATTCGCAAGGGTAAAGTGATGATTTTTCGGGTGTGATGATTTTTCAGGTGTATTCCAAAAAGTCCTCCAGTAATGAGTATCTAGTGCTTAAACCGGGGCATGGGAGTTGAAATGCGAGAGTTGGATTTCTTTTAGGTGAAAAATTTTGGAGGTGAAAAATATAGGTGCGCTTTGCAGGTTTATTTCTCGACCCAAAAAAAAGATCCGGCCAACCAGAGCGGTTTGCCGGATCTTATTCATACTCGCGCTACCAGCTTACTGACCAGGAACCCACTCTTCACTAAAGCGGGAGCCTTTGGGATGATCTTTTTTAGCGACACCCGCAGCACTGGTTGATTTGCGAGCGGCTGTACTACGACCACGTTCAGCTGAGGAATCAGGGCGTTTTTTTGCAACCTGAGCCGGTTCTGAAGCCGCTCTTGCTCTGGAACTCTGACTCCTGCTCCTCGGCTCTTTTTTAATTTCAGGACTCTTTTTAAGTTCAGTTTCCTTTTTAGAATCTGGACTTTTTTTGATATTGGAGGGCTTTGCCTCTACCAGCGAAGCTCTATTTTCAGACTTTGTTTCTGATGGTTCCAATCCATCTTTTAATGGTTCAGATTCAGCTTTGGAGGGTTTCGGTGCAGCTTTTAGGGATTCCGGTGCAGCTTTAGCATCAGCTGGCGGTTTATCTTCCTCTTTGACTGACCTGGAGATATTTCGTGGAGGACGCGATCTGCTCGGCCGAGGAATATCGGCCATTAAGGGATCATCACCCATCAGCATTGTACATTTGAGAGGTTGTTCTATAAAAGCCTCTATCTCAGGGATAATAAAAGATTCATCTTCATCTGCGAATGAGATAGCCGTTCCCTCCCGACCCGCCCGACCGGTACGGCCGATACGATGAACATAGTCCTGTGCTTCATACGGAAAGTCATAGTTAACCACAAAGCTTACGTCATCAACATGAATCCCTCGACCTGCAACATCCGTGGCGATCACAATGCGTGTTTTACCTGAACGGAAATCCTCCAGCACCCGTAGACGACGGTTCTGGTTGACATCGCCACTCAGCATATCACAGGAGATGTTCAGTCGATTAAGATTTCTGACAATGCCTTCGGTAGTTACCTTGCGATTGCAAAAAACAAGAATCCGCTTATCTGAATACTTCTGAAGCAGGTTGTAGAGCACGATGAACTTTTCACTTGCAGTTACAACATAAACAACCTGTTCGACTGTATCCGTAGCCACGCTATCAGATTCAACCTCAACATTGACAGGCTTATCCATCCACTGAGATGCCAGACGCATCACATCTTCGGAGAGAGTTGCGCTGTAAAGCATTGTTCCTCGTTTATCTTTAGGCGGCAACCGATTCATAATTACTCTGACATCAGGGATGAATCCCATATCCAGCATACGGTCGGCTTCGTCGATAACCAGAGTATCTACCTGCGAGAGATCAATCACACGCCTGCGTGTGTAATCCAGCAACCGACCGGGAGTGGCCACCAGCAGATCAATTGGTTCGGCAAGAACCTCCATCTTCTGGCGTTCATAATCCATCCCACCATAAACTGAGAGCATACGCAATCCGCAATATTTACCCAAGGCCGCGGCATCTCTGGAAATCTGAATAACCAGCTCACGGGTTGGCGCAATTATCAGCGCACGCGGAACCCCCGGTTTGTTCATTTTCTTTTCAGGAGAACGCAGATAACGGGTTAAAATAGCAACCAGAAAGGCTGCTGTCTTACCAGTCCCGGTTTGAGCCTTACCAGCAACATTTTTGCCAGCCAGCGAGTGCTCCAGACTCAATGCCTGAATTGGTGTGCAGTACTCAAAACCCATATCCGCAACACCATGCATGATCTCAGATGGCAGATCAAAATCATGAAATCTTTTCTTATCCGCAACTGGCTCAACTTTATAGCTATCCAACGACCACACAGCGTGTGCGGCTTGAAGTTTAGCGCGCTCTTCAGCATCAATTGCCCCGCCCGGACGTACGCCGCGCGAGTTTTGCCCACCCGAACTCCTTGACTGAGAACGAGCCACTCCCCCTGTGCGGGAATTGACTCTGCCGCGATCCGACTCAGTACTAGTCCGTTTTCTTCCCCCGCTTCTACGTCTCTGCTGTTGTGAAGAGCCTCGGCTCTCACCCGAACGCTCCGAGCTGCTGCGGCGCTCCGATGCGCGCTCACCCTGCCGGCTCTCACCCGAACGCTCCGAGCTGCTGCGGCGCTCCGGTGCGCGCTCACCCTGCCGGCTCTCACCCGAACGCTCCGAGCTGCTGCGGCACTCCGGTGCGCGCTCACCCTGCCGGCTCTCACCCGAACGGCCTCTACGCTCCGACGAACCCGGCTGATTCCGACTTCTGTTATCCGTGCTGCGGCGGTTTTTTCTAGCTGACCCGGAAGTCGATTTGCCCTTTTCAGGGTCTCTACTTCGTTTTGAATCAGTACGGCTCTTAGAGTTACTAGACTTTACAGGAGCTTTTCTTGTAGTTTTCTTCGCGGTTTTCTTTGCGGGAGTCTTATCCCCCAGCAACTTGCTGACAAATTTTTTAATTAGTTTCATTACTTAGACTTTATATTCCATTTATTGGAAATGTTTCAGTGCAACCTGTACACGCAAATACGGACGCCCTGAAAAAAGGCGCCCGCATGCATAAGATTGTATGCGCCGAACATAAGACGTTTAACGTTTCGAGAACTGAAAGCGTTTACGTGCGCCGGGCTGACCGGGCTTTTTACGTTCTTTCATACGAGCGTCACGTGTCAGGCAACCTGCCTTTTTCAAGGTATCACGCAGATTTGCATCTGCTTCCACCAGAGCTCTCGAGAGCCCATGACGAATAGCCCCGGTCTGACCGCTGATGCCGCCACCACTGGCTGAAATTTTTATATCATACTTGCCGTCTAAACCGACAAGCTCCAATGGCTGGCGAAGATACTGACGAAGTGCTTCGCTTGGGATATACTGCTCAATATCAACTCCGTTGACGAGCCACTTTCCACTGCCGGGGAATAAACGTACACGTGCCACCGCTGTCTTGCGACGCCCTGTGCCCGCTGAAAGTTCTTTTACCATTCTTTTTTTCCTTATCTGTTAAAATAACGCTTAAAGCAGATTAAAACGCTGCGACTTCAGGATTCTGTGCTTCATGCGGATGCTCAGAACCACGATAAACCTTAATACGGGTCATCATTTTGCGAGCAATCTTATTTTTAGGAAGCATCCCCCACACCGCCTGCTTAATGACGCGGTCAGGATGGTTTTCCATCATTGTCTTTGCTGTGAAAACCTTGCGGCCACCGCGCCATCCAGAGTAATAATCATACTCCTTCTGCTCTAGTTTACGGCCCGTCAAGCGTACATTCTCAGCATTGATAACAACAACAAAATCGCCCTGATCCACACTGGGATCAAAGGTAGGACGATCTTTGCCACGTAATGCATTAGCAATATTTACAGCTAAACGGCCTAGCGGCCGATCTGTGGCATCTACGATGTGCCAGTTGCGGCCTTCATCTGAACTTTTTGGTCTGAATGACTTCATAATCTATCTGTCTTTCCTATTCAAAAATTTGGTTGGTCACTATACCCCATTCTGCAGGGAATGTCAACAGTCCTATTAGGAAGAAAATAACCTTTTCCACCATGATCTTTTTTCCGGCTCTGTTTCAGGCCGTTGCGGTTCCAGGCTGGCATCCTCAAGCAGCGGTTCTGCATCAGGGTTGGCGGCCTCATCAGAGACTGTCTCCGATAGGTCAACCTTCATCAAACCTGCTGAAGGAGGAACTCCATTAGTCTCAGCAGACAGCCCATTTAGAACATTAAGAGCTTTCTGTTTTTCCGTACGGATCTTTGCTTCAATTTCGTTATGTTCCTCTAGAGCCGTTCCGTAGTCAGTCCACCTCTTCTCAAGTATCTTTTTGCGTTCCAGACGTATTTTCATCTCTTTTTCAGAAACCGGATCAGCCAGATCGGAGTTAGACCATCCCTTGGTCCACACATCAGATGCATCCACATAATCCTTACGCCGGCGAGCCTCTTCCCGCATATCTTCATCATTATCAATTACATACGGAGTCAGAAAAACCAGCATCTCTGAGCGGTCTTCCGTCTTTTTAGTCGAACCAAAGAGATATTTTCCTATATATGGAATATCCTTTAGAATGGGGATTCCCGACTCGGAGTCGCTTTTAAGGGTCTTCACCAGTCCACCCAGAATCACGGTTTCGCCATTGCCAACAGAGACATCAGCGCTGAGCTTCCGACTGGTAACGGTAGGCCAGGACTCTCCACTAATCACCTGTGAACCAAGAACATCCTCAAAGGTTTCCTCGACAGTCAGGATAACATTGCCGTTAGGGCTGATACGTGGTGTAACCTTGACGGTCAATCCGACATCACGTTGTTCGATATCCGGCTCATAGCTGCCACCGCCCGTACTGCCGCTGTACCCCATGTAACGCATGCCTTTATACATGTACTTCGTCTCTGTGGCTTCAATAGAGGCCTCTTTGTTATCAACAGTCAAAAGAACCGGAGAACTCATAACCCGCGAACGGGAATCATTTTTGGCAGCCACAATAACCGCATCCAGACGCAGGTTTTTCAGTGTCATGAAATATTCAAGCCCTGAAACAGGATTAGACATAGCCTCCAGATATTCACCGGCCATATTGTCAACCGTTGTTGTAACATCTTCCGATGTGGCTTCGCCGTCGGCATCAACCCCTGTCACCGTTTCCGTAACATCCTGAGAGGAGAAGAGATTGTTTACTCCCTGTGCAGTTGAATTACCGCCGCCGACCGTATAACGCATTGTATCGCTGTTGTTGATGCGGCGAACCCAGTTAATTCCGGTCTCAATCTCATCTTTAAGCATCACCTCGACCACAACTGTCTCAATCAGCACCTGAGAGAGCATAACATCCATACTCTTAATGATCTCGATAATGGCAGCCAGATCACCGATACTGCCCATCATTACAACCGCATTGGTACGTTTGTCAGCCAGGATTTTAATATTATCCTTGCTCAGCTGTCCCAGCTTGCTTTTGCCCACTGCTCCTGTGGAAGAAGCTGCACCACGTGCACGGGCAGCGGCGGCCGCAGCCAGTGTTGTGGTTTTGGAGCTTGTGCGTGATCCACTTTTGGAAGCAACGGAACTGTCAGCTTTTTTTGTAGATGCATTGCCGATCAGCTCATTCAGCATGGTTGAAATTTCCTCCGCATCCGCATACTCCAGACGCAGCACCTCAACCTTGACATCGGGGGTTGTCTCGACATCAAGCACACTTATGATGCTGTCAAAGAAATCCATATTCTCTTTGCGTGTGATAATTATCAGCTGATTTGTACGCTCATCTGAAATAACCTGTACCTTGCCGCGGATCATCCCGCGGTCAGCATCGCTGATCATAGCATCAATCGCAACACTTGGGGTCACCACCGGAGTTTTCGTCTTTGAAGAGCGCAGACGCGAGAGGCGCGAGGCAATCGAACTTGAAGTAGTGCGTGACATTCCCGGTGATCCGGATGATTTAGATTTAATTTCTGTCTTACCCTGGGCACTCTGCGACTCCGCCACCAGCTCTTCTATACGCTTCTTAATATCATCTGCCTTCGCAAAATTGATTGTACGGGAAAAGACCTCTTCAGTCACTGGAATTGGCTGATCAATAAACTTTATGATCTCCAGCATGCGGTTAATATTTTCCTGAATATCAGTTACCAGCAGGCTGTTAGTACGCTCAAAAGACTGGATCATTCCATCCGGTTTTTTGAAGCCCTCAATCGCCTTCTTAGCTTCGTCGATAGTAATATGTTGAAGCTGAAACATCTGACTGACCACTCTGGTCTTCTCCTGATGTCCCCCCTCAGGCGGCACCATGATAATTTCCGTACCATCGGTACGAATCGTCTTACGCGCCAGGACCTTGAGAAAATTTTCACCAAAGGGCTCAAGCACAATGCCGTTCATGCTTAAAACCACCTCAATTGCCTCAACAAACTCATCGCTTGTCAGCTGAACCGAAGGCTGGCTCTTCAAAGTAATATTTGCCTTTGGTACATCCGGTGCCATCAACAGTGTTTTGCCGGTTTGCTCCGCATATGCCATCAACACGATATCCACCGGAGTATTATCAAATTTCAGCGCAGGCGATTGGCCGGTTCCTTCCGAACCAGCACTAGGTTTTATAATACTGGAGGCCGCCTCGGCAGCCAGATTACGGGAAGCCGGTCGCAGCGTTCTGCCTGCCCCAGCCACTGGTGTCCGGGACCCTCCCGTCAAGCGGGATGCAGACATAGCACGCAGACGACTGGCAGCACTGGCGCTGGTTTCAGCGGGAGCGGCCGCACCTGGAGCAGGTGCTGCTGCTTTTGGTAGCGCGGCAGCCGGAGCCTGCGCATATGCCAGATAACCGCTTAATATGATGATCAGGCATGTGCCCGGTATAATCAGATGGTTTCTAATCTTTTTCATAATTGTTCCTTCAAACATTCTTCCGTAAATTTTTTAATACTCTCTGGTAATCCAGCCGGAGGTTGCCTCAGGGAGTCTTGACTGATAAAGCCTCAATCGCAGCCTTGACCACCGCCTCTTCATCCAGCGCTTCACCAGTTGTCGAGGTTTCTGACCCGGTTTTTATTGCAACGGGTTCTTGTTTCACATCTTCACCATTTTCAGGTCCAGGGTTATTTTTCAGACTGTCAATCTTTTCAGCAGAAACAGCCTTTTTGTTAGCTGGCGGATCGGAAGGAGCAACTGGCAAAACCAACTCGTCCACGCCGCTCTCAACAATAACACCCCGCATGTAGGCGCAGTTGAGCCTGAATGTTCCCTTCAAAAAGCCAGGTTTGGTTGAAGGGCGGATATAAAGCTGACGCACATCCAGCATAGCCCCCTCCTTACGCAGCCCATATAAAAAGGTCACAAGCGACTTCAGCGAGCCCTCCCAGTTCTTACACTCAACAGGAAGCTCGTAAACATCACCGACTTCCTCCTCTTTGCCGGTCTGACGCCGCGAAATGCCCAGGTCATTCTCCGAGGCTACCGTATCCATAATATTCAGCCAGTGGGTATCCACATCCTTATCGTAGGGGAAAATCGGCATCAGCGCACACATCTGCTTATACTTCTCATCCCATTCAGCCTTATTCCTGATCAAATCACGCTCGGCTAAATATGTTTCATGATCTATCCGGTATTTCTGCTTTGCATTTTCCCATTTAAGCTTCTGTCCCTTGTAACAGAGGGCCGCTACTGCATAAAACACCAGCACCAGGGTAATCATCAGCATATTCTTCTCTTTGGAGGTAAGTGTACTCATTCCTCATCACCTCCCTTAAAAACCGCATAAACCTCAAACTTGTGCTTACCCCTACTAGCCGACGGTCCGGTTAATGAGACCGTTTCAAAGAGAGGGTCATCTGTAACCAGGTTCTTAAACTGATAAACCAACGTGGGAAGATCCGCCTCGCCTGAGATTTTGATGCCGTCCTGTTTCTTAAAATTAAAGCTTGTCAGGGTGATACCCTCCGGCAGATATCCCGAAACAATCCGCAACAATTCAAGCGGAGAATACTCCCGATTAGTATAGGACAATATCAGATTGACCCTTTCTCGGGTATCCGATACTTTTTTAAATTCTTTAGAGTGCGTACCTGATCTGTTTTTCTCGCCCTTAGAGAGCTGTTTATAGACCAGCGGACCAGAAAACATGCCCGCCATCAATAATATCCAGATACCCACTGCAACCGCAACAAAGGCTGACACATGCCTGCGAATGGCCCCCTCTCTGAGTTCATCACGCCAGTACGAGGGAGTCAGATCAATCACCGAGTTCTCAACACTGCGCAGGGCCACGCCCTCCACACCTCCATCCAGCGAAGGGAATTCCCGGTACTCCGGAGAAAGCCCCAGCAACTTACGTAACTTGTCAAACAGCTCTCCGCCAGGACGCTCCTCAGCAACCACCAGCAACTCTACCACAGTAAGCGATCCCGCCTCAACCTCAACGTTGAGTAGAGAGATGGTAAGTTCCCGGACCAGCGCATCCTCACTTGTCATACTGCCAAAAGAACGAGCCAGCACCAACGTGCCGTCGTTCATTACCATCAGCATCCAGATTCCCTTGAAATTAGTGAGAACCACCCGCCGCCCAGGTCCATTCAGTTTGAACGGACCACAGAAAGTCCGTAACCAACCCATAAGAGCGATATCAGTCCGGACCACCTTCCAGCCAACAACCTTAAGCGCTTCATTAACCTCATTAAATGCAGCTACCGGCATGGCTGCGGCAAGCACCCAGACAGAGTCTTCATCCTCACTGAGCACCTCATAGCCGGTCGACACCCGCCCCTCTTCGAAGGGTGATATTTTATCCATCTGCAGATCAACCGCATCGGCAAGATCATCACGCATCTCAACCGGCATCTTCAAAACCCGGACCAGCAGACTGGAGAGCGGAAATGAAAGCACTACCTCACGTCCGCCAATCTCCTTCTTAGCCGCTCTGACTGCCCGTAGCAGTAAAGAGTCATCAGCCTCTGTCTCTTCAATAGAAGTCACGGCCGTATCGTCCGGGACAAGGTCCGCCTTCAACGGCCAGACACCACCTCCGGTGCGCGAAAGCCCAGCCCCTCGATTAGAGAAACGTACACCATAAAGAGCATCATCGCTCACCATGAGCGCTATAACATCAGATTTTGTCATAAAGTATTCTCACGGATCCTCTCGCCACTGGAGGTACCTGACCGTCTTTCCATCAAATTCAGCTATCGCCTGTATCTTATGAGAGATACCGCCCGCCCGACCCTCGATCACAAGCCGGAAAGTTTTAGCTTGTGTATCAATAAAAGGAGAAACACCCGTATCCAAACCAGGGATACGCGACATAAAGTCACCAACTGACTTAAATGAGTAGTCTTCCTCTTCTTCCATTCCCGAAACTCCACCGCTTGAAAGACCTGAAGAGCCTGAGGAACTACGCGATGCTGTCCGCCCAATAGTAGACATGCCCGCATTAACCCCCTCACGCTCTTCTATAATCGCGCCGGCTGTCATCTCATCAATCCCGGGAATCGTCATTAAAACTCCCATCGGGGCTGAATTAACGTTTATCTTACCATCCCCATACGTCGTAAACAATTCCTTTATTCCCCTTACATGAATTTGCAGCTCCTTGTTATCCTCTTCCGGATTCAAGATACCTCCATTCAAAACAGCATTTCCAAACATTTTGATCAAAAGCATCTCGTCTACGGTGTCGATCTGGCGGTTTCTTGCTTTATATGGAGGTTCAAGGGTCGAGTAATAATCATCCTCAGCCCCGTCTGAAGATGGCAGGCTATCCTTGTCAATCCAGTCGTTCCAGCAGTCTATAAGTTCCGAAAAATACTCCTGGGGAATTCCGGCATTAGTAAACATCTGCTCCCAAACCTCATCATAGTTTGAGCCTACCAGAAGATTAACATTCCAGCGTGCCTCCTCCGGTATGATTTCAACATGAACAATACCGTCCTCTATTTCCTCGTCAATCACAGCAGTCTGCCCGCGCTTAAGACGCAGGGCGGGCTGCTTCCAGCGGTCTTCCTCAGCATCAGCGGAAACAGCACTGCTGACATTATTTTTCTTCTCCAGCAGCATCTCCGCAATTGCAACACCGGACTGAGTCAGATAATCAACCCGCCTGCGCTGTCGCACATAGGTGCTGATGCGCCCCTCAATCATAGCATCCAATGCAAATGACATAACCAGAATGCTCAGCAGACTGATCGTCCAGAGTGCAATAATCAGCGCTGAACCACCTCGGCGATCTCCGCTATAACCGGAAATTAATCCGTTCTGTCCATTCTCTCCGTAAATATCTGTTCTCCGTTTTTTTGGGCGACAAGAATGTCGCCCCTACCGACATGCCTGGGCGGCATGCCTGGGCGGCATGCCCTGGGCGACATGCCTGGGCGGCATGCCCTGGGCGGCATGCCCTGGGCGGCATGCCCTGGGCGGCATGCCCTGGGCGGCATGCCTGGGCGACAAGAATGTCGCCCCTACCGACGCGGGGTTATTACCCGGGGCTGGCGTGCGCTGCCTCTGCCTGCACCAACGCCGGATCTACTGTTGCCAACGCCGGGTCTGCTGCCAACACCGGGTCTGCTGCTACCGCCGGGGCGGTTACCAACGCCGGGCCTGCTGTTGACACCACTGGTGCGGGTTCCACCACGACTTGTGCTGCTATTTTTGTTATCCTTCTTACGCGGATTCTGCGAGATATCCCAAAGCGGTATCTTAACAATCCTTTTAACCTCAATTGGTTCATCGCTCTCCGCATTGGCCGGGGGTTTCATATACAACGAGAGCTCAACAGCCTTAGGAATACAGTTTGAGGTAGTCCATTCATCCTGCCAGTTGGGTTCATCATCCTTCTCCGGCTGGTCTTTATCAAGAACCCGGCAGTTAAAGGCAATCACCCGTGGAGAGAGTCCGATTGGAACTACATCCTCTGCTGGATCAAAATCCTCAAGTTGCAAGTCAACCCGCCAGGCTCTGGCTCGCAAACCCCCTTCATCTTCATCGTCACTGACTGATATATTAATTCTATGCGGCGACTCAGCAAAACTGCAGTCCTCACCAACCAGAGCACTCCCGAGCTTAACCCAGCTGATGCTGTCCATAGCATCTTCATCCTCACCGTTGTCGTTCAGCTGAAATCCGTAATCATCAATCTTTGTACCGGAGTCAGGGTAGTAGGCTGAGCGCAGTCCGGAGACAATCTGCTCCATCACATAGTCCGCCTGTCCCATTGCATCCGAGACCTCAATCCCGGCAGTCCAGCTCTGCACAGCCGCATCAAAACATAGATAGGACATTAAAACCATAATTGAGAGGATCATGGTGGCCATCACCATCTCAATCAGCGTAAAGCCCTTATTTGTTATTCTCTTTATCATATCAATTTATTTTAACGCACGACTCCATGCCGCACGACGCATTACATATCTCTCACAGAGACACAGAGATCACAGAGTAATAGTTCTTATTTAATATATTAATCTCTGTGAACTCCGTGCCTCTGTGAGAGATACTATTGACGTATCAACAACAATCTGTATCCAATAAATTGGTTGCGGCTCTGCGGCTCCAGCACTTTAGAACTTTAGAACTCTAGAACTCTAGAACTTTAGCACTTTAGAACTCTAGAACTTTAGAACTGCAAAGCACAGCTTTGCCAGCTACTTCATCTGGCGCACATAGCGCACCAGTTCTTCAAACTGCTCAGATCCATCACCCCACGAAACACGTGTCCTCACCGTATAAAGCTTGTCATCCACCACGCCCAACTCCTCCTCTTTCTCATCCACCGTACGCTCAAAGGTATATCCCTCCACCAGCTCAGTGTCTGGATCAACAGGAAGTTCCTCCTCAACATCATCGCTATCTTCAATCGGATACTTCAACTCGCCCAGGCTGAAAACATACTGAGCCTGCTGATATTCCTGTGAAAGAGTCATCATTGCCGCACAATTGCTTACCCCCGCCATAAGAGTAATCAACCCGAGGGACAGGATCATGGTCGCAAAAAGAATTTCAATCAGCGTAAAACCACTGCGTTTCAAATTTCATCCTCCTCAAGCACCTTTGCCGAACCCAGCATGTTGACCGAAATCACCATGCAGTCATGTTCATCCCCGCCGGCAATAAGTCGAACGCGATATGGCCGGCAGGTGCCATTGCTCTTATAATGAACCTTGAAGGAGCGCACCTCTTGCGCATCTTCGTCAGCATCACCTGCAAATGAACTGAGCGACAGGTCTTTACCCAGGCCACTGCCGTCATCAATTGTATCGGTATACCCTTCAAAACGATAACTTATATTCTGATACTCTTTCTCTACAGCTAAATCGGCCATCTCATATCTTGAGCCAGCACCCGATTCTCCCGCAACTTTCTCCTCTGCAACCGGGGGTACAATAATATCCTCTGTTTCAAGGCCGACATCATCGGCCAGATTGGTCCGGCCAAATGACTCTGAGGAAACCAGGGATTTACCTGCTCCGCCTGCTGATTCTTCAACACATATCTTACCGTCAGAGGAATAGACCAGATCGACCGGTTTCTGATGCAGCAACGCCATTGTCTTGCTGTATCTCGACAACTGGACTACCCCCCGTGAGGCTGCTTTAAGCTGGGCATAGTCAGAACCAGTTGACAACGAGGGGCCCACCATAACCGCCATCACGCCAATGATCACAATAACGATCAACAGTTCAATAAGTGTAAATCCTCTGTGTGATATTTTCATTAATTACGTCTTTACGGTGCTCTAATCAAGTATATTAAATAATTGTGAACAGAAAACACATATCAATCAAATCTCGTTTGGTTGCCTGCCTGTGCGTAGCACGCAGACAAACGGTTCCGCCTGTCCTGAGCTTGTCGAAGTGGCTGCATTAGTAGCTATTCTCTCAACTCCTGTCGTAAAAAACAAGAAACTTAAGAGGCTATTCTCATAAGATGTTGAGAGAAAGCAACTAAAGCCAGCTTTGGAACAGTCGCAAACTCTCGACCTTTTGAGATGGAAAAGTAATATCAGCACTGTAGATCCCGATTTTATCGGGATTGTCCGGTTGGAAACCGGACCTACTATTACGAACAATATCTGTACTCCCTTATTTCCAAAACACGCAGTGTTTTTTTCTAAAGCTGCGGCGGCTAACACACAACGGGAAATTTAGAAAATATGGGTCCGTACATCACAAGCGCTTAGTTTGGTTGCGGCTAAAAGCAGCTTTAG
>Ga0307990_1000360_pt1 | contig 42739 bp, 35 predicted proteins | sample EllFjometagen129_FD_203168 | JGI IMG/M metagenome (GOLD analysis project Ga0307990, IMG submission 203168) | Marine microbial communities from Ellis Fjord, Antarctic Ocean - #129 | ecosystem: Environmental > Aquatic > Marine > Unclassified | place: Southern Ocean | collected 2014-10-08
CCCATCTCCATTACTCCATCACTCTCCCGCAAAAGCGGGATTTCGCTTCGCTCAACATTACTCCATTACTCCAATTTCTTCCATCTCCCCTCTAACCTCTTCCCTCTAACCTCTGTTATTGCCCGGGCTTATTCACGGTGTGACTCATATCAGGTGACCAGCAAAAGTCATCCGATGAATAATGCTTAAGCAACTGACATTTTGCTATGAGTACTGGTACTACTCCCGGGGGTAATTCATCGGATGACTATATTCGACCTGAAGTCACACCGTGAATTATTTCTAAGAGAGAAGCAGGTTTTTAAAAGTAAAGTACAACTGCCCAGGCTTATTCACGGTGTGACTTTCGTATGTGTTTTTTTCAGTATCAAATCAAAAAGATACTCTATAAAAAATCCTGTTGAAAATGTATAATCCCATATCAAACATCACACATCGGATATCTGATATTAGAAATCCGATGTAAGATGTTTGATCTTGCCACATCACTCCATCACTCCAGACGCACGTCCGTGCGTCTCTCCATCCCATCTCCATTACTCCATCACTCTCCCGCAAAAGCGGGATTTCGCTTCGCTCAACATTACTCCATTACTCCAATTTCTTCCATCTCCCCTCTAACCTCTTCCCTCTAACCTCTGTTATTGCCCGGGGTTATTCACGGTGTGACTGATATCGGGTGATCAGGAAAAGTCATCCGATGAATAGTGCTTAAGCTATTGACCCCAAGCTATTGGGAACAATGCCACTTCCGGGGGTAATTCATCGGATGACTATCCACCACTCCAATTTTTCTCCATCACTCCACCCCTCCACCCCTCCATCACTCCATCACTCCATCACTCCATCCTAACATGTTTCTCCGTAGGAGTCCTTCGAACATTCATTCTGTCATTCATTTCATTCATTCTGTCATTCATTCATTCTGTCATTCACTCCACCCCTCCATCCCTCCATCACTCCAATTTCTCCCATCTAACTTCTCCTTCTCAATCTAAAATCCTATTTTTGCCGGAAATTGAGAAAGGATTAAAATTATGATTGAAAATATACTTGTTGCCAAAACCATCGAAGCCATTCAATCGCTCTATGGGCAAACTGTTGAGGGTAAATTGGTTTCCATACAAAAAACACGGAAGGATTTTGTTGGTGATTATACCATCGTGGTTTTCCCGTTTTTAAAAATTTCAAGAAAAAATCCCGAGTTGACGGCCTCCGATTTAGGTCAGTTCATTCAGGAAAACATGCAGGAAGTTATCGGCTTTAATGTGATCAAAGGATTTTTGAACCTTGAGATATCCGATAGCTACTGGCTCGATTTTTATTCAAAGATCAAAGGCAATCCACAATTTGGGTTATTTGATCCAAAGCAGGAAAAACCTGTGGTGATCGAATATTCCTCACCCAATACCAACAAACCCCTTCATCTTGGGCACATAAGAAATAATCTCCTGGGTTATTCAGTAGCAAAAGTTTTGAAAGCAGCAGGTAAGCCGGTGCAGAAAGTGAACCTTGTAAACGACCGTGGCATTCATATATGTAAGTCGATGCTGGCCTGGCAAAAATGGGGAAATGGCGAAACACCCGAAACTTCCGGAATGAAGGGCGACCACCTTGTAGGAAAATATTATGTGCTCTTCGATAAGCATTACAAAGCGGAAATAGTAGAGCTGATAGAAAATGGCATGGATGAGGAGTTGGCCGAAAAAGAAGCCTCCTTGCTCATGGAAGCCCAGGAAATGTTGCGGAAATGGGAGGAACAAAATCCTGAAGTACGCCAATTGTGGAAATCTATGAATGGCTGGGTTTATAAGGGGTTTGACGAAACCTACCAGAAATTGGGTGTTGATTTCGATAAAATCTATTACGAATCGGAAACTTATCTTTTGGGGCGTGAAATTGTTTTTGATGGTCTTGAAAAAGGCATATTCTTCAAAAAGGAAAATGGGTCGGTTTGGTGCGATCTTACCGATGTAGGTCTGGATGAAAAATTACTGCTTCGGGCCGATGGTACTTCTGTTTATATGACACAGGATTTGGGAACAGCACAATTGCGCTTTGACGAGTTCGATCCCGAAAAGCTGGTTTATGTAGTGGGTAATGAGCAAAACTATCATTTTGACGTGTTACAGAAAATTCTGAAAAAAATGGGTCGAGAATGGGCTGACGGGATTATGCACCTGTCGTATGGCATGGTAGAGTTGCCCCATGGCCGGATGAAATCGAGAGAAGGAATCGTGGTGGATGCTGATGAGCTGATGGATGAAATGTATTTGGCTGCAAAAAAAACAACCGTGGAATTGGGCAAAATAGACGAATTTTCGGATGAAGAAAAAGATCAATTATTCAAAATGCTTAGCCTGGGTGCTTTGAAATATTTTATGTTAAAAGTTGATCCTAAAAAAACCATGCTTTTCAACCCCGAAGAATCCATTGATTTTAATGGGAACACAGGGCCTTTTATCCAATACTCTCATGCCAGGATTAAATCCTTGTTCAGAAAAGCAGGGGAAAAAGGAATTGAGATGGATGAAAATGCAATGCCTGAAACGCTCCAGGCAATCGAAAAAGAGATTTTAAAGTTAGCTTACGATTTTCCGTCCATTATCAGTGAAGCTGCTGAAAACTATAGTCCGGCGCTTGTCGCAAATTATATTTATGAACTTGCCAGGGAGTTTAATAAATTTTTTCAGTCGATACCAATTTTACGCGACACCGATAAGCAAACAGCATCATTCAGGTTGGGGCTGGCAGCCGTAACAGGCAATATTATAAAAACGGGAATGGACTTGTTGGGTATTGAAGTTCCTGATCGGATGTAAACCAGAACCAATGATTTTTGGTATTGCTTATTTTTTGGAGGAGAATCCTCGTCTTTTATTTGATCAATAATTGGTATCAGGTTTAACTTGATAGATTCTTCTCCATCGGTTGGCGAATCAGAATGACAAATGGGAATAGATTTCTCCTGCCGCACGTGCGGCATCGAAATGACAAAGCTTCGGGCTGTGAATGGGGTGGGTGAAAGTGGGCGCAAAGCGCCCACTTTCACCCACCCTCAATCCCCCAAATCCATGTCACCTCGAAGGAGCTTGCCGCCTGCCCCGACACTTCGGGGACTGAGAGGTCTCTCTAACAAAGTGTACCCCAACTCCACTCAAATACTTGTCATTAGTACCAAAATACACAGCGAAGTAGCCTGCCCCGACACTTCATCGGTTTTATTAAACCTCTTTGATTTAGTAAATAGAAATTTAAAAATCACATAAAGAAGATATTAAGATGAATATTTTGAAGATTAAATATGGCGGCAGTGAAGTTCAAATAGCGAAACCTCCCGAAAAATCGGGACAGGCTGTACCGGGTTTTTTCGAATCATGGTAATTCTATTGAGCTACAATACCTCAACCTCCCGCATGGGCGGGACAGGCTGTACCGGGTTGCTAAAAACTCAGTATAGCCTGTTCCGACTCTTCGGAAAGTTTAGGTATTGTAGTAAATCAATATCCCTAAAGAAAAACAACCACGTAGTGGTTGCGCTATATGAATGAAAAAAACCCGATAGCTATCGGGGGTATAAACCACATCATTTAGCGCATCCGCCAAAATTTATTTTAGAGAAACACTGACTAAATGCCTGAATGTCACTAATAAAACAACCATATTACTATTGTAAACAAGCAGTAAAAAAAATCGCTGACACTTCGTGGAAGTGAAGCGAAGAATCTATTGTTAATCCTTAGTTTTTCAAGAGAAATAGTGAAAATTCATATTAATGAAAAAATTCCTCAAAAAGGGCAGTAGAACTTTTTATTATTAAACCTCCACCAGATCATTCACTGAATCCCGGGTTCTTTTTTTAAAATCTTCCCATGAAGGATCTTCGAAGCTGATATTTCCAATTTTGAACAAAATAAAGGGCATCACCTTTTCAACAGGCTTATAAAGCAGTGAGCCTTCTTTAACATCCTTCTTTAAAATTGAGGCTTTGCTGTCGATCATTTCAAAAAGCAAAATCAGGGCGCTCATAACAACGATACCCTTGAGCACGCCAAAAATCAAACCCATAAACCTGTTTAAAAAACCAAGTGCTGCCAGAGCCGCAATTTTACTCAGCAGTTTACCAATCAGCGATACCAACAAAACCACCACGATAAAAGTGAGGATAAACGCTACAATAAAAAGCCATCGATGGCCAATGTCAAAATATCGGAGAAGCCAATCGGCAACAATATCAGAGAAATATATAGCAAAATAAAGCCCCAGTACAAGTGCAACAAGCGATGCTATTTCTTTTATAAACCCATTGCGAAAGCCTGATATGGCCATTAGTATGATGGGCAGCCCTATGATCAGATCAAGAAAGTTTACGTCCATTTCAATTTTCGTGTTAATTCGGATGAGAAAACAAAATCATCAATTTCTTTATTTCCGGTATTCATAATTTCCTCTTTGCTACCTTCCCACCAAAGCTGTCCTTCGTAAATAAAAGATATGCTGTCGCCAATTTCCATCACCGAATTCATATCGTGTGTATTCACCACTGTAGTAATTTGATATTCTTTGGTGATTTCGTATATCAGGTTGTCGATTACATTGGAAGTTTGCGGGTCGAGGCCGGAGTTGGGTTCATCGCAAAACAAATATCGGGGATTAAGCGCTATAGCCCGTGCTATGGCAACACGCTTAACCATACCCCCACTAAGCTCCGAGGGCATTAGCTTGTTTGCATTTGGTAAATTTACCCTGTTCAGGCAAAAGTTAACCCGCTCTAATCTTTCTTTTGGCGATTTCTCGGAAAACATATTGAGTGGAAACATAACGTTTTGCTCCACATTCATATAGTCGAACAATGCCCCTCCCTGAAACAGCATTCCAATTTCTTTCCTGATGGTTTTTTTCTTTTTAAACGACATCTCGGAAAATACCCGTTCATCATAAAGTATTTCTCCGCTATCAACATTGTGAAGTCCTACCAGGCATTTAATCAGCACAGTTTTGCCTGAGCCGCTTTGCCCGATTACCAGGTTTGTTTGTCCGGGTTGAAACTTGACTGACACATCTTTTAAAATGTGTTTTTCGCCAAAACTTTTATTGATATTTCTTGCTTCGATCATGCCAGCAACAGTTGAGTAAGAATTAAATTTGAGGTAATGATCAAAATACTGCTGTAAACAACAGCACGCGTACTTGCCGACCCAACTTCAAGGGCTCCACCCCGGGTATAAAAGCCTTGATAACCCGAAACCGAGGCAATGATAAAGGCAAAAACGGCGGTTTTAATCAAAGCATAAGTTATGGTGTAGGGAACGAACCAGCTCTGAAGACCCACGATATAGTCGTTAGAAGTTACTATACCGGTTAAAATACAAGCCATCCAACCTCCAAAAAGAGCAAAGACAATACTAAAAATAATGAGTATGGGATTGATAATGATGGAAGCAATTACTTTGGGCTGAATTAAAAAATTAGCAGGATTGACACCCATAATCTCAAGCGCATCAATTTGCTCTGTAACCCGCATTGTGCCCAGTTCAGAAGCAATTCTTGAACCAACTTTGCCAGCAAGAACAAGGCTTAGCATAGTGGGCGAAAATTCAAGAATGATGCTCTGCCGTGCGGTAAAACCTACCATTTTCATCGGGATTAAAGGAGTGTCGATATTGTAAGCTGTTTGTATGGCTACAACGGCACCCACGAAAATTGAAATTATAATTGTTATTCCCAGGGAATCAATTCCAAGGCTTTGAATTTCGATTAATATCTGTTGGAAAAAGGTTTTAACCTTGTCAGGCTTAACAAATACCTCCTTCATCAAAAGCAAATATCTTCCAAGGTCAGTAATTAGTTTCATGGTGCGTTATTTATTTTGGCGAAAATAAAGATATAATTAAATGATTTCCCACATTATTGTAAAAATATTTATCTTGCATAACTTTTTAACCTGATTAAATCACAAACTTAAAAAGTTTGTGATTTAATCACCGAAGGCCGAAAATATTTGGATAAAATATTTTCGAGGGTTAACCCTCGAATTTCCTCTGGAAATTCGGCTCTGTGGGCATTTTAGCCCACAGAGTGAAAAATTCATGAATTTTTCAGGTTAAGAATGTTGCTAAAATGTTGTGAAGTTGATTACAGGATTACTTTTTTTAAGGATTTCTTAGCCATTAATTGCAGATAAAAACCAAATAGATTATTGAATTGAAATTTGTGCGGGTATGAAAAATGCAGAATTATTATTTATTGATAACCCCAATAACCCAAAGGCTATATCCTTAGTTTTTAAGGGCTTGCTTTCTATCGATAATGCGAATGAATTTAGAGATCAATTATTAAAAAAGATTGAGGCTTACGAAATATTCAATTTTGAAATCAAGGAGGTAGAAATGATGGATCTTTCATTTTATCAGCTTCTTCTGGCAGCAAAAAAAACAATCGGGTTAAAAAAGAAAAAATTTAACATCATTATGTCCCTGCCGCAAGATAGGCTTGAGCTATTTGCACAGGTAGGTTTCGACATTGATTTTTAATAAAACAATACTCAAATGAATAAACCAAAGACAATACTTGTTGTGGACGATTCGAAACCCATCAGGCAGGCAGTATCATATATGTTACGGGGCAGGGGCTTTAATGTGCTAACTGGTGTTGATGGTAAAGACGCGTTGAAACATTTTGATGGTACGGCAATCGACCTGGTAATTACCGATTTGCACATGCCTAATATGGATGGCATTGGTTTGATAAAGGAAGTAAGGAAAATAGTTGAATACAGCAGAGTTCCAATGTTGGTATTAACTACCGAATCCCAGGTGTCGATTAAAATGGAGGCAAAACAGGCCGGGGCCACGGGCTGGATAGTGAAGCCATTCGAGGCCGATAAGTTAATGACCATTATCAAGAAAGTATTAAGATGATTTAAAACCTACAAAGCAAAAAATAAATACTATGAATGTATCCGATGAGCAATTTGCTCTTGAAATGCAGGATCTCAAAAAAAAGTTTGCTATTGAGGCAGAAGAGAAAATTGCTGACCTGGAAACAGCAATTCTTGTGCTGGAAGATAACCCGAACGACAAAACAAAAATAGAATCACTTTTTGGAGCCTTTCACAGCCTTAAAGGAAGCGGGGGAATGTTTGGCTACAACAAAATTAGTGAATATACCCACGACATCGAAACAATATATGACTACGTAAGAAAAGACAGAATTAAAATCAATACCGAATTACTGGATATTACCCTTAGCGCCATCGACCATTTAAAATTGCTGCTAAGAATGGGAGATAACCTTGATGTTCAATCCGAAAACGATCATAAGAATAAAACCGCTCAAATTAAGGAATGGGCCTCTGTAAAGCTTAAAGATGCACAGGTAGATCAGCCCGAACCCACCCCGGTTTATCCGGATAAAGAAATAATGAATAATGTTATTTCAACAAAAACATATTTTATCTCTTTTAAACCCCATGAGCATATTTTTGATAATGGCACAAAACCACTTTACCTCATTGATGAGCTCTGCGCTTTGGGTGATGCCTTTGCCATTCCACATTTCGAAAAAATTCCCGGGCTCGATAGCATTGACCCACAGCTTTGCTACACATGGTGGGAAATATTTCTTTCAACTGACGAAAGCCAGGGGACAATTGCTGATGTTTTTATTTTTGTTGAGGATGAATCAAAAATTTACATTCAAAATATTGCCGGGGATAATCTATTCGAATTCGAGGCATTTACGAGTTATCTAAAAATATTAAGAGATGAAAATACACATGCAGATCTTAAAGATTTAAAAAAGATAATTAACGACCTCTCCTTAAGGGAAATAGCTGCTGAACCTATTAGTGAAGTGGCAGGTAAAGATGATCATTCCGTTGCCCCTTCCGATCCTGCTACTGATGTTGGAGCTGCAAGTAAGCAAGAAGTAAAACCCACCCCAAATAAAATGACAGTGCCTGCCAGGGCAAGCGAAACAGCAATTTCAAGTATCAGGGTTTCGTCTGAGAAAATTGATGTGTTGATGAACCTGGTGAGCGAAATGGTGACAATCCAGGCCAGGCTGAGTATGTATGCCGAAAAGAAAAATGACCTCGATTTAATTTCCATAGCCGAAAATGTTCAAAAGCTGTCAAAGCAGCTACGTGATAATGCCTTTAGTATTTCCCTGATTCCCATTGGCAGTATTCTAACCCGTTTTCAGCGATTGGTTCGCGATCTTTCTGCTACATTGGGGAAAAAAGTAAAATTTGTAATTGAAGGACAGGGCACCGAACTCGACAAAACAATTATCGAACGGGTGACCGATCCCTTATTGCATATTTTACGAAACAGCCTCGATCATGGTATTGAAACACCCGAAATAAGAAAGCAAAATGGGAAACCCGAAGAGGGAACAATACTTTTCAGGGCCTTTTATTCGGGAAGTAATATTCATATCGAAGTTAAAGATGATGGCGCGGGGATCGATAAGAGCAAAGTAATTAAAAAAGCCATACAAAATAAACTCGTTCATGAGGATGATAAATTGTCAGAAACCCAAATACTCAATCTTATTTTTGCCCCGGGGTTTTCTACTGCAACCAAAGTTTCCGATGTTTCGGGACGTGGAGTTGGGATGGACGTTGTAAATAAAAAAATTAGTGAAATCAGGGGTGAAGTGTTGATTAGCTCCGGGTTGGGAAAGGGAACAGCCATTACCATTGTTCTTCCTTTAACTTTGTCGATTATCGACGGGATGCAGGTAATGATTGGTAATACTTCTTATATTATTCCCACATCCGCAGTTTACAAAATTTACTCGGTAAAGCATTCGGAAGTAAAAAATGCCTTTGATAATATAATTGTTATTGATAACAGGCAAATACCTTTCTTCTACTTGCGCGAGCAATTTAACATTTACGATTCAATACCCGTGAAGGAAGAAGTGCTGGTGGTAAAATATGAAAATCGTGAGGTTGGCCTGATCATCGATAAAGTTATTGGCGAATTTCAAACCGTACTAAAACCACTTGGAAAACACTACAAAAACCAGGAATTTATTTCGGGGGCTACAATCCTTGGCGATGGCGCTGTAGCCCTGGTGTTGGATACAAACAAAATTATTTCAAAATTCTCAATAGTAAACAATAACAAGGAGAAAAATATATGAGCGAAAACGATGAAATTCAAATCAACCATTACCTCACATTTAAACTGGGTAACGAAATATTTGCATCTCATGTAAGCAATATTTTAAAAATTCTGGAAATGCAAGAGATTACTAAAGTGCCAAAATCTCCTGACTACATGAAAGGGGTTATTAACCTGCGGGGTAATGTATTGCCTGTGGTTGATGCCCGGTTAAAATTTGGTATTACTCCATTACCCTACACCGAAAAAACCTGCATCCTGGTACTTTCAATAATCATCGACAAAGAAATTGTGGAAGTGGGGGCAATTGTTGATTCTGTGATGGATGTGATCGAATTTCAGAAAGAAAATATTAAACCGTCGCCAAGCCTCGGGAGTAAATACAAATCCGATTTTATAGAAGGTATAATGAAAATCAACGAAAAGTTCATCATGGTACTCAATATGGATTCTGTTTTTTCCACAGATGAAATTATCGATCTTAAAGATAATATCAATATGTCAAAAAATACTGGTATCAATGCGGATGAAAAAATTGAAAATTAAAATTTGAAGGAGGGAAAAACATGAACTGGAGTAACCTGAAAGTAAAAACTAAACTTGGACTTGGTTTCGGTTTTATTATTTTGATTTTGATATCCATCGGGGCATTATCATTGATAGGACTCAGGAAAATTGAATCTGATAACGTTTCTGCAGTTAAAACACGCCTGCCTGAAATAAAAATCTCGAATCATTTGGAGCGCACTACACTTAAGATTACCAGCCTTCTAAGCAACTATGTATTGAGCCAGGATATGCAAAGCATTGACCAGGCACAATCGTTGCTGGATGAGTTGGATGACTATCTTGAAAACATCTCTAAAATGAAATATAACCTGGCAGATGAAATGCAAAAGGATATTTCATCAGCAAAAAAAATACTGCTTGTTTATAGAACTTTTATGGATGAAATGAGGGTTGGTACGGAAAAAATGGAAACTGACAGGGGGTTTATGGACGAAGCCGTCGGCAGTTTTTTTGATTACTGTTACGATTACCTTCGTGGACAGGAATCAACACTCGCGTATCAAATTGATGCGCGTATAGCTAAAAGAGGAGTTCTTGAAAAGGTTACACTCATCAATGATATAATTGATATTGGGAATGCCTTACGAATCCAGAATTTTAAAGCCCAGGCGGGAATTGATATTTCCAGTTCAACTGATTTCAATAAGCAATTTACCAACATTGATCAACTGCTTATTAACCTTGAAAAAATTGACACGGAAAATGAGAATATTGTTTATCTAAATAACATACATCACTCCCTGGATGATTATCACAGCGCTATGGACGGGTATTTTGAAACAGAACATGCCTTACAATTAAGCAACAGGCAACTCATTGATGAAGGTGATTTACTTGTTTCTACCTTCAGGAATCTTGCTGAAAGCAGTATCCACAAAACAACTGAATTTGCAACAATATCAATCATAAAAATCCGCACTGCTTTAAATGTACTTATTATTGGTCTCGTAATCTCCATAATAGTAAGTATAATCCTGGCCTTTCAAATTTCATACTCTATTACCAGGCCATTAAAAAGAGGGGTTGAATTTGCACGACAAATTGCAGAAGGAAACCTTGAAGCAACCATTGATATTGAACAAAAGGATGAAATTGGTGAGCTTACCGCGATGCTGAATAAAATGAAAGACAAATTGTATCAAACCATCTCATCAATACAAACAGCAGCAAACCACATTGCCGATGCCAGTGCCCAGGTGAGTAATACTTCGCAGGGAATTTCGCAGGGTAGCACCGAGCAGGCATCCGCCGCCGAAGAAATATCAGCATCAATGGAACAGATGTCGGCCAGTATCTCGCAAAATACATCCAACGCGCAACGCACCGAACAAATAGCCTCAGAAGCTACAACAGGATTGAATGCAGGAAGCCGCAATGTAATCGATGTAACTGCAGCGATTAAAGAAATTGCAGAAAAAATCACCATTATAGGGGATATTGCTTATCAAACCAATATTCTTTCGCTAAATGCCGCGGTAGAAGCCGCTCGCGCGGGCGAATATGGAAAAGGTTTTGCCGTTGTGGCCGATGAGGTTAAAAAACTGGCTGAAAGAAGCCAGGATGCGGCAACCGAAATTGATAAAGTATCGGGTGCAGGAGTTAGTTTAGCCGAGGAATCGAGAAAGCTTTTTAATACCATCGTGCCGCAGATTGAAGATACCCTGAAACTTGTTCAGGAGATCACAGCATCCAGTTTGGAACAAAACTCGGGGGCAGAGCAGGTAAATGATGCTGTTCAGCAATTTAATGAGGTTATTCAGCAAAATGCTGCCTCTGCCGAAGAAATGGCAACCAATGCCGAGGAGTTGGCAAGCCAGGCCGAATACCTTAAAAATATGACAAGCTATTTTAAAACCGGTAAGGAGAATGCGCCTGTCAATAGTACAAAGTATAAGCAAAACATCCCCAGAAAAACTGAATTACCAATGCCAAACAAATCGTTGCAAATAAAAAGTAACGTACGGAAAGGTGTAAATTTACGGCTTGGCAGTGATGCCCTGGATCAGGAATTTGAAAAATTTTAAGTATAAGTGTAGTTTGGGAAAGTCCCCTTCAGGGGATTTAGGGGTTTTATGGCTTTTTAGATTGGTCTCATTATTAACATAGAATCATTTTATCAAAACATTATACAGATTTGCCTGTAAACGATTTACATAAAATTTATAGTGCCGGGTTGTCCGACCGGGAGTTTGCAAGGCTAAGCGAATTTATTTTTCGTGAATATGGCATTAAGCTTCCACAGCATAAAAAATTGATGCTCCAGGGAAGGTTACGCAACAGGCTCAAAGAACGCAGACTTACATCGTTCGCTCAATACATCGATTTTTTATTTAGCAACGAAGGTCAGCAGATTGAACTGATTCACATGATTGATGTAGTTACAACAAATAAAACAGATTTTTTTCGGGAACCAGATCACTTTGATTTTCTTTTTAATACTGTTTTATCAGAATTTTGGCAAAAAACCTGTTCAGGTTATGCGTTTAATATTTGGAGCGCGGGTTGCTCAACAGGTGAAGAGCCATATACAATGGCCATTATCCTGAACGAATTTAAGGCGCTAAATCCGGGCTTTAACTTTAACATTTTGGCTAGCGACCTTTCTTCGCGGGCGCTTGAACATGCAAGAATTGCAGTTTACCAGGAAAGTAAGGTTGATGTTATTCCACTTAGCCTTAAAAAAAATTATTTGCTTAAAAGTAAAGACCTCGAAAAGAAAGAAGTTAGGATTGTTGCTTCGTTGCGCAATAATGTAACGTTTGAACGGCAAAACCTTATGCATGTTGAAAGCTACAATAAAGCCGGATTTGATGCAATATTTTGTAGAAATACACTTATTTATTTTGACAGATCAACACAAATAAAAGTGGTTAGAGGTTTGGTAAATAAATTGAAGTCAGCGGGCTACCTGTTTATTGGGCACTCCGAATCGTTGCTCAACGAAAGTACCTTACCCCTCGACAGAATTGCACCAACAGTTTACAGAAAAAGAGTAATTCGAAATAATTATGATTAGAAAACCCATAAAACTATTAGTTGTTGACGACAGCCGGTTAAATCTTAGCCAGCTTGAGCTGTTGCTGAGTGAAGAGAATTATAGCATCACCACGATAACCAAGGGGCGCGATGCACTTAAGCTTGCTGCCAAAGAACCCTTCGACCTGATGCTTCTCGATGTGATAATGCCTGATATGGATGGATTTGAGGTTTGTACCAGGATGAAAAAAAACTCCATCACATCAAAAATTCCGGTGATCTTCCTTACGGGCCAAACCGATATGGAGAGTATCAGGAAAGGATTTCAGGTGGGAGCTGTTGATTACGTTGGTAAACCCTTCAACAAAATTGAGTTGATAGCGAGGGTTAAAAGTCATCTCGAACTAAAACGTTCGAGGGAGGAACTGGAGGTAGCAAAACGTTCTGCCGAAGAAGCGCTTGTTTACAAAAGTGAATTTTTAGCCAACATGAGCCACGAAATCAGGACACCCATCAACGGCATTATTGGTATGTCAGAGTTTCTCGATAATACCAAACTCGACGAAAAACAAGCTGAATATGTTAGAATAGTGCGCTCCTCAGCCAATTCCCTACTTAATCTTATCAACGACATCCTCGATTTCTCCAAACTTGAAGCCGGCAAAATTGAACTCGAAAACCTTGATTTCGACTTTCATGAACACATCGAAGATACCCTAAAGTCGATGACTTTTAAGGCCGAAGAAAAGGGCCTTCAATTGAAACAAATCATACAGCCAGATGTTCCCCAGGCATTGAATGGCGACCCTACAAGGCTTAGGCAGGTGCTATTGAATTTGATTTCCAATGCTTTAAAATTTTCTGAAAAAGGCTATGTTACCGTTAAGGTGTCTCTTCTTGACGAATTTAATGATAAATGTGTAGTTAAAATTGAGGTTATCGACACAGGTATTGGAATATCTCCTGAAGGTAAGCGGCGACTTTTTAAATCATTTTCGCAGGTTGACGCATCCACCACCAGGAATTATGGAGGAACAGGGCTGGGATTGGTAATTTCAAAAAGCCTGTCGGAAATGATGGGTGGTAAAATAAGCGTTGAAAGCGAGGAAGGCAAAGGATCCAATTTTTGGTTTACTATTAAAATGGGAATTTCAAAAATGGAACATGTCGAAAAACTTCGTCTGGAGGAATCTACCACTGACGATCATCAAATGAAAAAATTGATGATACTCCTGGCCGAAGACAACCTTATTAACCAAAAAGTGGCAAGCATTCACCTCGAAAAATTAGGACATACCGTGCAGGTGGCTAACAATGGATTAGTGGCCTTCGATGCCTTTAAGTCGGGAAATTTTGATCTTGTATTCATGGATGTTCAAATGCCCGAAGCCGATGGATATGAGTCCACAGGCTTAATACGTAATTATGAACGTAAGGACAGCACAAAAAAAAGGATTCCCATCATTGCCATGACCGCAAATGCCATGAAGGGCGACAAAGAAAAATGTATCGAAGCCGGCATGGACGATTATATCTCAAAACCTTTTACTGCAAGGGCACTCAAAGAAATTTTAAGCAAATATGCATAAATAATGATGAAAGAATTATCAGATGAACAATTACTTGCCGAACTAAAAAGCAGAATTGAAGAAAGACAGCAATCCTTTAAAAAACTGGAGGAAATAAATGAAGAGCTTTCAAAAGTCAATCAAAAATTAGTGGAGTCAGAACAGTTAAAATCTAATTTTTTGTCGAATGCACGCAATGAGATCATCAATCCTTTGTCGTCAATTTTAAGTTTATCACAATCAATCGCCTTTTCAGAAAACACCGACATAGCGCAGATACAAAAGCTGGCAACGATTATTTACAAGGAAGCTTTCGATCTTGATTTTCAAATGAATAATATTTTTTCATCTGCCGAAATTGAAGCCGGTGAAGCTTCGTGCGAAAATTATAACATTGATTTTGTTGATCTTGTAGAAAAGCAAATTAGTAAATATAAAAATTTAGCTGCGGATAAAGGGCTGCAACTGCTACTTGAGAACAACATTAATGACAATGAACATCATTTAAAAAGCGATCCCTCAAAAATTGAGATGATTATAAGTAACCTGATAGTAAATGCAATAAGCTGGACCGATCAACCCGGCGATATTATTATCAGGATTTTAAACGATGGAGCCAATAAGATATTCAGTGTCAGCGATCATGGCCGGGGAATTTCTAAAGAAGATCAAAGCATTATTTTCGACAGGTTCAAATCTGTCGATCCATCAGTACATACCAAAAACAAGGGTCATGGCCTGGGGCTGTCGATTGTAAAGGCTTTTACCGAGATTCTTGATGGTGAAATCAAGCTTGAAAGCACACCCGGGAAAGGCAGTACTTTTACTTTAATTATAGCTGATACCCTTACAGGAGGCGAAATTATGGGATCTTCCGAATGGGGGCAGGATTTTTTATTTGATGGAAGCGCTGAACTTTTTTGATGATTAATGAATAACTTTGAAACAAAATATATTTATTCATCAGGTTTATTTGTGTCTGAACAACCACTGATCCTAAACACAGTTTTAGGCTCGTGTGTTGCAGTTTGCTTATGGGATAGTAAAAACAAAATAGGTGGAATGAATCATTATATGTTGCCATACTGGAACGGAAATGGACTTGCATCTCCAAAATATGGAAATATTGCTATTACCCGGCTTATCAATAAAATGATAGCATTGCAAGGCAGTCCTCAGAATATGCTTGCGAAAATTTTTGGAGGTGCAAAAATGCTACAGGAACAATCAAATGTTTTTGATATCGGCCGCCGGAATATAGAACTGGCGCATGAAATTCTTTCGGATCAAAAAATCAGGATAGTAGCCGAAAGTACAGGCGGGGAGAAAGGCCGAAAAATATTTTTCAATACCAATACCGGTGAAGTATTTCAAAGGCTACTCTAAATTTTGCTTGTTAATTAAGAAAAAAACGATATGAAAAAAATTCGTGTATTAATTGTTGATGATTCCGCGGTTGTAAGGCAATCACTCATCGGAATCCTTGAATCCTCAGGCGAAATTGAGGTGATGGGTACTGCGGCGGATCCATTTTTGGCAGCAAAAAAAATCAGCAAGGAAGTTCCCGATGTAATTACCCTGGATGTAGATATGCCCCGAATGGATGGACTAACTTTCTTAAAACGGATTATGACTCAACATCCGATACCTGTTGTAATGATTTCGAGCCTTACACAGGAAGGATCGGCAGAAGCCCTTAAAGCAATGGATTATGGAGCCATCGAAATTATTCCAAAACCTAACCTCGTTACCCGCGATTTTTTCGAGGAGGCCAGGGTTCAAATTATTGATGCTGTAAAAGCAGCTTCCATGTCGAAACTAACAAGACGAAAAATTAACCCTGCCCCCATAGTGATTCCCGAAAAATATTCGGCTGATGCAATTATCCCGATAAATCACACTACACAGCCATCACCCCATACTGATACAATTATTGCAGTGGGCGCTTCAACCGGCGGAACCGAAGCCATTAAAACATTTTTAGAGGGCTTGCCCTTAAACTCTCCCGGAGTTGTAATTGTACAACACATGCCCGAGGTTTTTACAAAAGCCTATGCCAACCGTCTCAACGGGATACTTCCCCTTGAAATTAAAGAAGCCGAAAATGGTGATATAGTTACCCGTGGAAAAGTATTCATTGCTCCGGGAAATCATCATCTGTTACTCAAAAGACGAGGAAAAGAGTACAGTGTAGAGGTAAAAGGCGGGCCACTCGTAAATCGCCACAGGCCCTCGGTAGATGTGCTATTTCGCTCGGTAACCCGGGCCGCCGGCAGCAATGCCATTGGTGTGCTGCTTACCGGGATGGGCGATGATGGAGCTGCCGGCCTGTTGGAAATGAAAGAAGCCAAAGCCAAAACATTTGTTCAGGACGAAGCTACCTGTGTTGTTTTTGGTATGCCAAAAGAGGCCATTAAATTAGGAGCTGTTGATGCGGTGCTTCCCATACAAAAAATTGCCGGCGTAGTGATGGCTTCCTGAATTGATTTTTATTGTAATTTTTTAGCTATTTTATCAGTCTCCACAAATGGTGTAAATAGCAAATTTAATTTCACCACTTTTTACTTTCATTTAGTGTTATGAGTTTTGGTTGAGAGGAGTCCTCTCTCATGGGTTTTGTATCTGTATGCTTTAGCCGAAGTGCTTTGCTTTTTCATTTCCTCCAAGTCCCATGAACTCAGGCATCCTTCCCCAGTTGGGGAAGGGTGTCGGTGCCGAGCTTTGCTCGTGCATGCACGAGCAAAGCTCGGCAGGATGGGGTCATGATGGTTTGGTATTCAATCCACCACATAAATAACTACTTTTTTTTACCAGTAGCCTAAAACCATTCTTGATAAGATGTGTTTAAATAGAACACAGATATTTAAAATGGCTAAACTATTCTTCAATTTCTTTCTGTTATTATTTTTTATTTCCTTTTCAGCTTCCGGGCAAAATGATTTTGCTCATCTTGATAGCTTGTTGAACGTAGCAGAGAAAAATCCCGATGATACTGCACAACTCAGGGCGATTTTTATCGAAATCACGAATATCCCTGATTCTTCCGAAGATATATCTTATCATTACGCCTCAGAACTTTACAGCTTGTCCGACCGCGTAAATTACAGGTATGGAATGGCCGAAGCGCTTAATTACCAGGGCAGGTTGCTCGAACAGCAGGATTTTAAGCGCTCGATCGAAAAGTATGAACAAAGCCTTGCGATTTCGGAAAAGGAAAAATTTAAAAAACTTCAATCCAAAACCCTCAACAACCTGAGCATCGTTTATGCCTTTATGGGCGAGTACAATAAATCAATCGAGTATTTGCTGCAACTCCTTAAGCTATCAGAAGAAATGAATGATAATATGCGAAAGGCTGTTGCATTAAACAATATTGGTTTAAGATATCACGATATGGGCAACCCCGAGCTGGCGCTTGGATATTACGATCGTGCCATGGAATTGAATCTTAAAACCGGTGATTTGAACCGATATGCAACAAATCTTTCCAATATTGGAAATGCTTACCAGGTTTTGTGGATTAACAATCCGACAGCAGAAAATTATTATGATTCTTCACTCTATTTTCAATATCAAGCCATTAAACTTCAACGAAAAAATGAGGCCAACTATAAGCTTCAGTATGCATATCAATCGTTGGTTCACCTGTTTTACAAAAGAGGGCAACAGGAAAAAGCATGGATAGCACTCGATTCAGCCATTTATTTCGCCAACCTTGCCGGCGATAGTTATGGAATAATAAACCTGATGAGTGTAAAAGCGGATTTGTTGAATAGCGAAGATCGCTTTATTGAAGCCGGTGAGATACTTCACAAAGCTATTGAGATGGCTTTGGAACTAAACTTTAGAAGCTTGCTTGCTTATCTGTACGAAGAAATGAGTGAGAGCTATCATGGGCAAAAGAATTACCTGAAGGCTTATGAATACAACGAAAAATTCAAACTTCTGGAAGATTCACTTCAAAGTATCGAAAAGAGTAAAGCTTTTGCTAAGATCGATAAATACGAAAAAGAAAAAGAACGGCAGCAACGGGAATTGCAGGAACAAAAATTTGAAAATCAAAGGGTGGTGCGTAACTCCATTATTATGGTTGGGGGGCTCATCCTGCTTTTACTTATCGGGGTTTGGCAACGTTACAGGTTTATAAGGCGAACCAATGAAGAGCTGGAGGATAAAAATAAAATTATTGAGATTGAAAAAGGGAAATCGGATAAACTGCTGCTCAATATTTTGCCGGCCGAAACTGCGAGAGAACTAAAGGCTTTTGGTAAATCTAAAGCCAAAATGTTTGAAATGGTTACGGTAATGTTTGCCGATTTCAAAGGATTTACAATGATGGCAGAAAAAATGTCGCCGCAAGAGCTTGTCGACGAAATTGATTATTACTATAAAAAGTTTGATGAGATAATAACTAATAATAATGTAGAAAAAATAAAGACCATCGGCGATGCTTATATGTGCGCTGGCGGACTTCCTGTGGCCAACCAAACCAATCCCGAAGATGTGTTGATGGCAGCATGCCAGATTAGAGACTTCATGGAGAAATATAAAGCACAAAAAATTGAGGAAGGAGAGCCATATTTTGAAGCCCGCATTGGAATACACACCGGGTCTGTGGTAGCAGGTATTGTAGGCACGCGAAAGTTTGCCTACGATATATGGGGCGATACCGTAAATATTGCATCACGCATGGAATCGAGTGGAGAGGTTGGAAAGATCAACATTTCAGAGTTTACCTGCCAATACATCAACGAAAAATTCCAAACCACCCCACGTGGTAAAATTGAAACCAAAAACAAAGGCCTCATGGAAATGTTCTTTGTTGAGTGCAGGAAGTAGAAAGAAATGAAATAAAGGGTTTTCTAACCTGAATAATTCAGAAAAGCTAAATATTCACTTGCCGCATCCTTTAGGTTGCGGATATGAGAATGGATTCTCACTGGATATCAAAATCCTGAAAAATTTAATTTATTTAGTTTGAAAATTTTTCAGGATTTTGAATCAATTAATTATCAATCATTTAAAACCCACGCCCTTTCCATGTGAATGCCTTTGGCAAAAGGGCGCAGCAACTCAGATCAATGTTTTATGAATAAATCAGGCTAGCTAATAAGGCCCCTTTGTTAAGTTATTCCGCCAGATTCCTTTTCCGATAATCATACACCTTCTTCGCGCCATAGCCCGCGCTTAGTGCCACCAAAATTAGCAGGCCGCTGCATGGGGGCACCACCTCCGGGAACATTGCCTGAGGAGCCATGTCCTGGAGGTGGTGGGGGAGGTGGGTCTTGTGCAAAAAGTGATGTTGTGAAAACCAATGTTAGAATGAGTGCGAATAGCTTTATGATTCTTTTCATGATATTATTGTTTTTGATATTCGATATTTAAATGCGTATTCTATGGATAGGCCTCTCAGTTTCCGAAAAAACGGGGCTGGCTGCTGCACTCCATACCAATGACAAGTTTTTGTAACAAGTTAATTACCTGCCTCGCGACCCGCTTCGCCAGCGAGGCGAGCAAGGCGGGCAAATGATAAAATAGATTTCTCAGTCCCCGATGTTCCTCTCCCCATACAACCCTGTGTGAAGCCCTGTCTTTTCGATCCGTCAGCTGGCGGGGAGAAATCTATTCCAACTTGTCGTAACATTATGTGCGCCAAATTTATTTGGTCATTCTCCTCCCATATTTGCCCGGTGTGTCTTGTCATTCCGATTGAGCGAAGCAGCCTGCCCCGTTTTTTCGGGGATTGAGGAATCTGTCCTGTTTATTTTAAATGATGTTTTCATATTATCTCAGAAATCCGAAATCCGATCTTTGATCTATGATGTGTCCTCCAGATCAAACCTGTCTCGCCGGCAAGGCGGACATCTGACATCTAACATCGGATATCTGACATCATTTTATAAAAACCTTCCGGCTCATGAATGAATTGTCCGTTTGTATCGTAAAAATATAAATCCCGCTAGCCTGATTGATGAGAAATTCCTGATGTTTATTTCCACTCAATTCTATTTTAACCAAAACCTGCCCCGAAATATTTACCAGGCTGACCGTTCCTTTTTCCTGATCAGGATTACTTATTTTAATTTTGCCCTCCAGATATCTGAATGTAATATTTGTTTCAGATGTTAATTCACTCATGCCGGTTGCATCTTTAAAGTAGAGATAAAATCTTCCGATCCCGCTTTCGCTAATGGTGGTAAAATAGCTATCCCATCTCAGATTGGTAAATACATCTTCCTTTCGGTCTTCGAGTACGATGTTGTAATTATCGAGCAGTTGCTGAGACGCTGAAAATTCAAAACTGCCGGTTTCTGTTACATCCACACCCACCGAAATTATATAATTTGGGATGCTTTTAAGTGGAAGAGCCTGTATGGCAAAATCAACTCCATTGTCTTCGATAAGCCTGGTGTAGAGGGCAATATTTGGGTTTCCTTTCATTTTGCCTACATCATAGGAGGGGTCAAGGCCTTCGGTCATATTTTCGTTAAAGCCGATAGCCGTGGAATTGAACAAATCATTGTTTTTAATCGTCAGCTCAATCCCGGGCCAGGGTTCTTTGGATGCTTTATAGGCTGAAACATCGGCATGGGCCTGCATGTTTTCGTTAAAAGCCAGGTTGCCTCCGCCCGAAACAACAGTTACCATAAAAGCCTGTCCGGGTTGGATGTAGTCCTGGCTAATTTGTGTGTAGTTTCCGATTGTTCCGTTTGAAATTACTTTATAGTCATTGCGGTCTCCGGTATAGCCTGATTGTTCATCCCAGATGTAAACGGCTTCATAATTATCGTTCAGCAAAGCGGCATTTGTCCCCAAAAAGTTCCCGATGGTTGAGGCGCTGCTTGTAATGCTAATGGCACTGGTAAAGGGGTTTCCAACAAGGTTAAAGCCCGTTCCCATACCCGCAGTGTAAGTAGCTGTATAGTTTACATCAGCAGTTCTTACCGTTCCGGTAAAACTATACTCGCCGGCACTGGCCCTGGTAACACAGTATCCGCTGCCATCGACAAATGTTTCGTCATTAAAAGCCTCCGGATTGCCGGTTGAGCCGTAAATAATCCAGGCGTTTTTATCTTCATCCCTGCGGAAAAACTGGTAAGCACCCTCGTACTGATCAATATTGTTGGCCTCCATCCATGCTTCGTTGATAGCCTGACCGGCAACCGGCGAAGACACATAATGCCATTTGACAGCTTTTGAAATTTCATCCACATACTTTTTAAATACTACATTGCCCGTGGATGTTCCTTCCACAATAAGCGAACCGCTTGAGGTAGCAGACGAATTCACGGTAATTGTACCGGAGTTCGAGAGATTTCCTTTTACAGTTAAAGCTTTTCCGGCATTGATGGTTACCGATGCACCTGCTTGAACAGTTATATTGTTGCAAATGGCGGGCGATCCCGGAGAGGCATTAATAATCGGTTTATTGTTGACGTTGGGAACAACTATATTGTTGGAGAGAATTGGTACGGCGTCGCTACTCCAGTTTGAAGTTGCATTCCAGTCGGTAGATGACGAGCCATCCCATGTGATGGTAGCGTCAGTTAGTTGTAAGTTGGCTGTTTCTGTACTACCGGAAATCAGGTTGATGATTGTTGAGTTGGGATGATAACCGGATTTTGTTGCTTCCACATACACCTGGCCTGCCGGCACTCCGCTTAGTGAATAATATCCCAAATTGTTCGTGGTACCTGAAACAGTTCCTGCGGTAACCGTAGCGTTTTCAATAATCAGCGATGTTCCAGCATCCGTAATGATGCCGTTTATTGTTCCGGTATATGTAAAGCTTGTCGGGTTTATTAACAACTTAATAAAATCAATGGCAAATCCATCACCAGCACCTGTGGTTAAATCATCAATCAATACCGAAAGCGAACCATCAGCAACCAGTGGCAAAAATGCAGATGGCAATTGAACGGTAATGATCTTTCCAATGGGACCTGTTTGGCTCAGTGAATTGATAACATCTGCAAAGAATGGGGCATCTACACCATCGATTGTAACAGTATAAATGGCACACCATTCGCTTGCCTGAAAATCATCTACGAACATCTGGATGGTGGCGGCTACAGCAGTTGTGCCTTGTAAGTTGTAGGTAAGAGTACTTGCTTCAGGTGATACACCATACTGCAAATATCCATCATGGCCACAGGGTTCACTAACCGTACCATGGCTTGATGGCCTGAAAATTTTATCCGTACCTGTGGCATCATCTCCTTCAGGATAAAACGGAAAAGTATGTGTTGAGGTGCTGTTGCCTGAAAATGGATCAAAACCATCGGCCCAGCCAAAGCCCAAATTATCGATATCTCCCGATCTTGCCATGATAGCTGCTTCAGTGGTGTTATACTGTGTTATTTGTTGTAGCTGCCAATCACCGTTTGTTGAAGTTTCTGTAGCAAAAGAAACCTGGCTGCCATAGGTTATTGCTTTTGAATCTCCATTGGTGGCATAAGCACGTACATAATATGTTGTTTCGCAGGTTAACTCAGTTAGTTCTGCTGTAAAACTCCCACTGCCTGCTCCATCTGTGGTATGGCTGTCAGATATGGTCGGGGTTTCTGAAGTGCTCCAACAAATGCCACGGGCATAAGTCCAGTCGGTGCTGGTTAAGCTACCTCCTGATGTTGCAGTATTACCTGTAATGCTGCTTGCTGCTGTTGAGGTGACGGTTGGTTGCACATGTGGATAGTTTGCCCAGCTGGCCCCTGAAATTGTCCCGGTATGTTCACTCGTACTATTATCAGTCAATGAAGTTCCGGCGCCATCACTCATTTTGAAATAGGCCAGCAATCCACTTTCTGTTCCAGTAAGTTCGTTACGCAAATTGGCCTGAATTTCGGCTTGTGACCGGGCAACATTCCATATCCTGATTTCATCAATTTCCCCATTCCAAAATTCACTATTAACTAGTGAAGCGCCGAGAACCAGGTTTTGGCCTGTGGTGTTTAAGGTAATTGCACCACTATTATCCAGCACACCATCCACATATAAATACATAGTTGTAGCGTTAAAAACTGCTGCAACATGATGCCATACCCCATCATTAATCGAAATTGTTCCATCCAAATCATTATTATAACCGACAAAAGCAAAGTGATCCGATCGCAATCCGACACTACACCTTTGATTCTCGCTGCTGGTTCCCCAACTCAGGATGTTTGAAAAGCCCGGTGAGTCAGTAGTCTTCACGTATGCTTCAATGGTTCTGCTTGCATTGACTGTAGGTAGATCTGTTGAAGCGGCACAACTTACCGAATTATCAACCCCATCAAAACTAAGAACAGGGTTCTGTTCATTATCAAAGTAAGATACCGAAACATCACTTTTTGTGGCGTTTGTTACCGCAGAAGCACTTCCATCATTAAAAGCATTATTGTTAAATGCAATTTCCAGGTTTGAAATATTATTGGCACTTCCGCTGCTTGTGGCAGTGCCTGTAAGTGCTACGCTGAGCTCCAGATTACTGTTTTTGGTGATTACCATGCTTAAGCCGGCAGGGACATTGCTTGCTGTATAATTGCTTGTTGAAAATGTCCCGTTACTTCCTGTAAAATAATCCGGGTCTGGGATGGTATAGGTAATAGTTAATGTATTTGCAATAGTACCATTGTTGCTTACTGATTCGGTGAAAGTACCGGTGTTGTATGATAAAGTAGGCGCTGCAAGAATTACCGAAGGTGTCGGCGGATTGCCATTATCATTCCATCCGGTTGACGGAGGTGTGTCACCGGTTGCTGTTGTATAATAGATGGTCATATACGATCCTTTCATATCGGAGTATTCCGTTATTTCCCAACGATTGCCTTCAAACTCATCATCATTATACATTAAATAATAGTCTGTTCCGGTAAATAGATATTGTGGTTTTCCATTGTAAGTTACGCCTTCGGTGTAGGTTCCATTTACTGCGCTAAAGCCTGCTCCGCTAACAATATACTGAGCTAAAACCGGAGGGGCAACTGTAGGTGCAGGTGAAGAACCAGCATTTTCAGTCCAGGCGGTAGCAGGTGGTGTAGTTATATCGTACGATGAAACAACGGTTTTGTAATATTGCACACCTGTGGATACATTATCAGGACTGGTATTAATAACCCAATTCATCGTTGAGGGTTGGCTTTGCAGGTAATAGGTTCCGCCTGAATGTTCCCATACGAGCCCACCGTGGTCATTAGTACCCGAAACCGGGGTATAGGTTCCGTTGGTAGCAGCAGTACCCGCACCGCTTACCACGAAATCGGATAAGGTTTCGGTAAACTCAGATACAGGTGGAGCCGGTGAGGAACCACCTGTACCTTGCACCCAGCCTGAAGTTGGAGGGGTATCACTTGCTGTCGTGTTATAATAATATTGGGTCGAACTATTCGCAATCTCCCACTGAGATTCCGCATTAAATTGAATATAAAAAGATGTAGTCCCCAACCGGTATTTTGGCTTGCCATTTAAAGTGCCATCTTCGATGTAAATCCCATTTACGTCAAGAGACCCTGCATCTTTAACAAGGTACTCAGGAAGGGTTGCAACTTCAACTGTTGGGGGTGGATCCAAAACAGGAAAAAATGTCATTGTCCATCCTGTTGAGGGTGGTGTTGCACCACCATCTTCTGAATAATAATATGTTTGCCATTCAAGATTATCCCAAATCTCCCACCGAGACATCCCCATGTCATTATATCTTAAATAAAAGTCCGTTGCACCTAACTGATATTGTGCATATCCATTATAGATGCCATTTTCAACATAGATACCGTTTACTTCGGTGGATCCTGCGCCACTTACCGCATAGTCAGTAGCCATTAAACTTGAATAAAAAGTCAGCGTAATAAAAAGCAGTAGTAATTTGAAGATTTTTTTCATACAATTTAGTTTTTGTGTTTTATTCATAATTTGGTTTGATGATTAAATTCCCACGGGAAATAATCCAATTTTTCATCTCAAATTTTGGAATCTGGCAGATATCCTTTTATAATCATCCAAAGGTATAGTACTGGATAGTATGAACCACTACTGCATTACTACGCATTTCACGAGCGTGTAAAATGGCAAAAATGAAGTTAAAACTATAAATCAGAGGTTGTTAAGGAAAAGAAGAGGTATTGCCTGATTTTTTGAGGCGCTAATGCACAGCATTCATTTGGTAAAATTATTCTACTGTATGGAAAAAGTTTACAAGATTGGTATGCGTATCGATTCCAAACTTTTTTCGTAAACGATAGCGGCGGCTTTCGACCGACCGAACCGATAATCCGGTGAGCAAGGCAATGTCTTTTGTGTTGAGATTCATCTTTTGGTAAGCACAAAATTTGAGATCATTGGAAGTAAGTTTTGGAAACTGCCGGGAAATGCTTTCCAGAAAACCGGGGAATACCTCCACGAAATGGGTTTCAAATTCTTTCCAGTAATCCTTGTGATTTGAAGCTCTATCCATCGAATTTAAAATGGAGTTAAAGAGGCCTTTTTCCGAGGCATCACCCATTAAACTCACCTTATATTCCAACTCACTCTTCATTGCCTTCAGATCATCATTTTTGTACTGCAGCATGGTAGCCTTTGTGATGAGATCCCGTTGTTTTAGTTCAATTTCATTTTGCGCTTTTTGAAGAATTAATTTTTCTTTCTCGATTTTTTGCTGCAACAGCGCCTCTTTTTGTTGATGCAGAGTTGCTGCTATCTTACGTTGTGATTTAAAGTTCAGGTACAGGTAAATCAGGAATGCAAGCAACATTAACCCAAAGGCCAGGGCACTGTTGCGGATCAAAATGTTTTTTTCGAGTTTTGTATTCTTTTCTGCCAGATTTTTTTTGTATTCCAGAATTTTCAATTGGGATTCCATCCCCAGTATTGTTTTTTTAATCTCATTATTATAGTTTCTCTCCATAGTCTCATACAATGATTGATGATACTCCACGGCATGGTTTAAATCCTTATTCGTTACAAAAAAACCAATGAGCTTGTTGAGGGCTTCTTTTTCAAGCGTAAACAGATTTTGTTGATGAGCTACCTCGTATGCTTTTTCCAAATAAATATGAACCGAATCATTTATTCTTTCATGTTGAAATACATCAGAAAGCTTAAGATAAAGTTGTGCTAGTAATTCGGGGCTGGATTCGTTGATGTAATTTATCTCGGCCAGTCGAAAATGATCCATGGCTCCAGCCTTATCGCCTGTGCGCAGTTTTATTTCGCCCATACCCTGGTGGGTAGCGCCCACTTTATTAAAGTCGCCTGCTACAATTCCAACATCAAGTATCTTCCTGTAATAGTTCATGGCCTTGGGTATATCCCCCTGTTGAAAAAACAAATCACCAATATATTGCCAGGAATGTACAAGCAAATAGGGTTTGTCTCCTTTTTCGCGAAGTGCCAATGCTTTAAAAAATAATTCAAGAGCCAGGTCAGGATTCCCCTCTTCTTTGGCAATGAGTCCGAGATTGTTCAATGCTGTAGCCTGGGCATTAAATACCCCTGTTTTTTGGTACAAGTCAAAACTTTTTTGATAATGCTCCCGGGCTTTTTTGTAGAGCTGTTGATGAAAATAGATATTTCCAACATCAACATAAAACCATCCTAGATTTAACGAATCCCCGGTAAATTGCAGGTAGTCCAGGGCAAGAAGATAGTGTTCTAAGGCCTGAGCATACAAACCCTGGTGACGTAGAATAACGGCGATGTTTGTATTTGCAATGGCCTCTAACCTTTTTTCACCTTTTTCAAGACAGCGCTCCTTGATTTTTAAATTTTGCTGCAATGCCTCCGTAGGGTCTGAATAACTCAGTGCTTTAACCTCGAACAACTGCCTGTATAGAGCAGTATCAAAATGCCTTCCGGTGGTATCGAGCCAGCTTGCCTGAGCTGTCAATTGAAACGGTGAAAGATTGATAATTATAAGCCATAGAAATATTTTAAATCCCCTGAAGGGAGCAATCAATAAATCGGTCGCTACAAAATGAAACACATCCCAACAATTAAACATTCTGAATTTCCATATTAAAGCTGGCAAATCTATAAAAAATCAATGGAAGATTGGTTTACTGCATTTTTATAGAAATGCTATGGTGTTGTGTTTTTGATGCTACTCCGCCAGTTCCCGTTTCCGGTAATCATACACTTTCTTCGCGCTATATCCCGCTCCCAGTGCCACCAAAATTAGCAGCCCACCACCAATGGGGGCTCCACCGCCAACGGGAGTATTGCCATGTTCACCCGGAGTTTGTCCGCCGTTGGGTGGGGGAGGGGTCTGGGCGGAGAGGGTTGAAAGGTTAATGGTTATCCCGATAATTATCGGGAGTGTAATCGTGATTAGTTTGATTATTTTTTTCATGATATTATTGTTTAATTTGGATAGACCCCCGCCTTGCCGCCCGCAGGTGGCCTAACCTAAAGGCGAGGCAGGTCTCAGTTGCTTCGCGCCTTCGAGGTATCAAGGCCTTGGTTTACTATGGGGAGTTGAAAGACGAACACGAAGCGTTCGTCTTTCAACTCCCCTATTTACCCGGTCAATCTTGTCATTCCGATGGACCCGCCAGCTGGCGGAGATTGAGGAATCTGTTTTAATTGTTGTTTGATCATATTGATATTTTTTAACTCATAAATACTTTATTTGAATGGCTGCAAATCTAAAAGGTTAAAAATCAAAACCAAATTTCTTGGGGATACAAAAGGTAGATATTTTGAAAAAAAGTTAATTTTTTTTGACGTTTCCAATCCCGAAACTTCGCATAGCCATCAGGTTAAGAAAACAATTGTATTATTATAATAAGTGAATACCAGAATAAAGGCTGAAAGCCTTTCATATCAAAAGAAGGAGCAGCGCTCCTTTTTAACACAAATGGAGTAATATCCTCAGCCTGGTAAACTTTCTGGCAATAATATCTTTTCTTTGATGTTCCTCCGCAGGAGTCCTATGGACAGGCTTTCAGCTTGCATGACATATTTGGAAAACATGCTTAACCTGAAGGCCATGCAAAACTTCAGATTTGGGTTGTCAGGTCTTATCCAACCGGAAAGTCAGGGCTTGACTTGGAGTCAAACCCTGACTTAAACCCTGTTCAGCAAAAATTCACTGGGTGAATAACAATTACTCCGCCAGTTCAGTTCCCTATTCCTGAAATCATACACTTTTTTCGCTTCACATTCTGCGCCCAGTGCCACCAAAATCCCGCCCTTTTAATCCCAAAAAAAACCTCCGCCCGGATTGCTCCAGACGAAGGTTTAATAGATTTCTGATAATTGAATGTCCTAATTAGAGTCCGTCCATAAAGTCGGTGCTTTACTGATTTTGCCCACGCGACCCCTTAGTCCCCTAAAGGGGAGACCCCTCGCTACCAGTGCGTTGGGTGATCCTTCCGCCAACTGGCGGAGAGTTAGAGGGGTGCGTGGTGGATGGCGAGTTTATAGACACACACTAATTAGAGTCCGTCTTTTTAGTAATGTTTCCCGCAGATTTCGCTGATTAGCGCAGATAAAATCTGCGCTAATTAGCGAAATCTGCGGGAAACTTTATAGCCTCTAATCGAAAAAATCGACTCTATGGGCAAGCACTAATTAATATAGATATCAAAAGGCATGCGTGCCTGAATGCCTTTGGCATTTTGCCAGTATTTCATGTATTGATACAAGCGGTAATTTCCGCCAAGCTCGGCTTTAATTTTACTCTCAATGCTGGTTTTCCCAAGGATCTCGTTGATGATTTCTTCAATTGGATCTTTCTGCTCGGGATATTCTTTGATAGACCAGGTTTCAAGTTCGGCTTGCTCAACTGCTGCTGCAATCGCATCGTCAAGGCCACCCATTTCATCCACCAGCCCAATTTCTAATGCATCGCTGCCTACCCAAACGCGGCCCTGCCCAATGGCATCCACAGCTTCATAAGTCATGTCGCGGCCTTCGGATACATGGTTTACAAATGTTGCGTAAATATCTTCGACCGATTCAAGGAACTTATCTTTTTGATATTGAGTTAAAGGATGATTCACAGTCATGCTTGAGTTTTTGTTGGAGCTTGCATAGTCGAAAGTTACTCCCAATTTATTTTTCATGGTTTCTTCAAGGTTCGGAATCATACCCAAAACACCAATTGATCCCGTGATGGTGGTAGGATCGCAATAAATTTTATCGGCTGCACACGAAATATAATAACCACCCGAGGCAGCCACATTGCCCATCGAAACAATAAAGGGTTTTTCGGCAGCGGCAAGCTTAACCTCCCTCAAAATTATATCTGATGCCAGGGCGCTTCCTCCGGGTGAATTTACCCTCATCACAATGGCTTTTACTTTATCATCTTCGCGGGCCTCACGAATGGCCTTCGAAATACGGGTGGATCCAATTATTTCATCACTGCCTTCGCCACCAATAATTTGGCCAATGGCATAAATTACTGCTACACGGTTTTTACGGTCAGGTTTTACTTTCGATGGATCGGCTGCATCTGTATATTTTGCAAGTTTTATTGCTTCAATATCATCGTCCTCTTTAATGTCGAGCTTGGTTTTGAGTTCGGCAAGTATTTCGTCATAATACTTCAGGCCATCAACAAATCCCAGGTCAAGGGCATCTTTTGCCGAATTTAAGCTGAGTTCATCTGCATATTTGTTTAAATCTTCAAGCGAAATATTTCTTGAAGTTGAAATAGCAAGTGTAATTTTATCCCAAATTCCATCTATAATAGCCATCATTTGCTCACGGTTTTCGGGGCTCATTTTATCTAACAAAAAAGGCTCAACAGCACTTTTGTATTTCCCGTGCCTTATAATCTGCATTTCGGCATCAAGCTTTTCGAGTGTTCCTTTAAAAAACATCAGTTCGGCTGACAGCCCCCTGAAATCTACAGCGCCTTCAGGATTAAGATAAATCTTATCGGCTGTTGTGGCGAGGTAATAGGCTGCTTGAGAATAATATTCGCCATAAGCCATGATAAATTTACCCGATGTTTTAAAATCCATTAAGGCCTTGCGCACCTCTTCGATGGTGGCCATGCCCGATTGAACGGAGGAAAGGTTAAGGTAAATACCCATGATTTTTGGATCGCGGGAAGCTTTATCCAGGTTGTTTATAACGTCATTTAACCCTATGGATTTTTTTGTTTCCATCGAGGTGAAATCAAAATCTGAAAAAGGATCTTTGGAGGTCCGGTCGATGATAGGAGTGCTAAAATCGATTTTGAGAAGGGAGTTTTCTGCAACTGTAGCCTGTTTATTATCCATGCTATTTGCAACGGAGACAACAATGCCAATTGTAATGAAAAATAGAATCACTATCAGGATCAGATACCCCAACATTGAAGCAAACATAAATTTAAAAAAGTCTTTCATAATTAACTGTTTTTTAGTGAGAATAAAGTATTTCTGCAAAAATGCAAATTTTTTCGTTTGAGAAGTTGTAATTTTGACACGATTATTTTAAATTTTCATAATGCACAAATGTATTTTAATACTTGGAAGTAACTTTGGTGAAAAGAATAAAATTCTGAAAAGTGCATTGGAAGCAATTACCGGAAAAATTGGTGAAATCGTCCGTAAATCATCTTGCTACCAATCAGAACCATGGGGTTTTACTTCTTCTGATAATTTTATAAATATTGTAATTGAGTTAAAAACACAGAAAACCCCGGAGGAAATTTTGATGTCGATACACGAAATTGAAGCAGGTTTGGGTAGGATGAGGGATAATAGGGGCGGATACCAATCCCGAACCATCGATATTGATATCCTGTTTTTTGATGATGAAATTATTGATGAAAAAAATTTAAAAATTCCTCATCCACGCCTGCATTTGCGAAGTTTTACATTGATACCCTTAGCCGAAATTGCTCCTGATTTTATCCACCCGGTATTCGCGAAAAGCATCAGGGAGTTACTTGTTTCCTGCGATGATGATTCAGTTGTGCAACTAATATCAAACTTTTAATACAAAAATACCCTGGCAAAATCATGAATCCCGACCATTACAATTTTATTTCCATCGAGGGCAATATTGGTGCAGGCAAAACAACCCTTGCAACAAAAATTGCCGAAGATTACAATGCAAAGCTCATTCTTGAACAATTTGAGGAAAATTCGTTCCTGCCAAAGTTCTACAAGGAACCCGACAAATATGCTTTCCCGCTTGAGCTTTCATTTTTGGCCGAACGCTACGAGCAGCTCAAGCATCAACTCAGCACCCGCGATTTATTCAAGAGTTTTACAGTATCGGATTATTTCATCAATAAATCGTTCATTTTTGCCCGGAAAAACCTGCCCGAAGATACTTTTAGCCTGTATAAAAAACTGTTTGAAATCATCAGCGAATCTTTGCCAAAACCCGACCTGCTGGTTTATCTTTATTTAAGTATTGATAATCTTTTAAAAAATATCCAAAACCGTGGCCGCGATTACGAGCAGGATATTAAAGCCGAATATTTGATGAAAATCCAGGAAAGCTACCTGGACTATATCCGTCAAAAAACCAACATGCGTATTTTAATTATCGATACAAATAATATGGATTTTGTGAAAAGACCTGATGATTATCAAACCTTGCTCAAAATAATTGGCAGCGAATATTCAACGGGGATTCATACCATTACACCATAAACACTTACTGATAATGTTAACTACAATAGCCCTTATTACCTCCATTGTTCTGCAGTTTGTAGCCATGGGGTTTGCCATTAGTCTGATCAGGAGTACTAAGTATAATTCGAGTTGGATATTGCTTTCGATTGGTTTGATGATTATGGCGATGCGACGATTGATAGAATTTATGCCTTACATTGATATGCCACCTTTTTTAAAGTTAGCTACAGTAAATAACTGGCTGGGCGTAATGGTTTCGTTCTTGATGGTGGTAGGTATATTTTATATCCGGAAAATTTTTCAGCATCTCGAAAGTATGGAAAAGGTGAGGCAGAAAGCCGAACGAAGGGTTTTAAATGCTGTTATTTTCACCGAAGAAAAGGAACGTAAACGGTTTGCCAAAGATCTTCATGATGGTTTAGGACCTCTGTTGTCCACAGCAAAAATGTCGGTTTCCGCGGTAAAAGGAGGTGAGATAAATGAACAGTTCAAAGGCATTTATGATAATGCAATTCAGGCCATCGAGGAATCAATTAGCAGCCTGAAGGATATTTCGAATAATCTTAGCCCTCATATTCTAAGTAATTTCGGGCTTTATAAAGCCCTTAGGTCGTTTACCAAAAAAATAGAACAGACGGGTAAGATCAGGATTGATTTCAATAGCAATCTGAAAGAACAGCGTTTCGAAAATAATGTGGAGGTGATTCTTTACAGAACCATCTGTGAGTTGATCGTAAATACAATTAAGCATGCCAAAGCACAGAAAATTCTCATTAGCCTTGATAGGGTGGACGATATGTTAAAGTTGAATTATCTGGATGATGGGGTGGGTTTTAATTTCAATGAAGTTTTCGAAGGTAAAACCGATGGGATGGGTTTGAATAATATCCGCTCAAGGATTGCCTCTCTCAATGGCAGCTTCGATGTGGATAGCTGGCCCAACGAAGGCATCATCATTACTATTCAAATAAAATTATAAACCATGCTTCTCAAACATATTGTTATTGTCGATGATCACACGCTTTTTAGAGGAGGCCTCAGGATGATTTTGGAGCTTGACTTTCCGGGAATATCAGTTTCTGAAGCTGCCAACGGGAAAAAGTTCCTCGAAATGCTTCCCGGTTTGCAGGCCGACATTGTATTGATGGATATCGCGATGCCCGAAATGGACGGAGCCGAGGCTACACACCTTGCGCTGCAAGCGAAACCAGAAATGAAAATCATTGCGCTGTCGATGTATGGCGACGAAGTGTATTATTACAAAATGATCGATGCCGGGGTAAAAGGTTTTGTATTGAAAGATTCAGAAATTTCTGAAGTAAAACAGGCTATCAAAACTGTGATGGATGGCGGTAACTATTTTTCCCGTGAATTGCTTTATAATGTTGTAAAGAGTTTCAAGACTTCGGAAATGTTGGAGAATGAAGGCATGGATATGTCTGATAGAGAATTGGAAATACTTCAACTGATTTGCAAAGGGTTTCCCAATTATGAAATAGCCGAGAAATTGTTTATTAGCAAACGGACAGTTGACAAACACAGGGCAAATATTTTATCGAAAACCAATTCCCGCAATACCGCCCACCTGGTGATGAATGCCATTAATAATAAGTGGGTCGAAATTTAAGCGCTTTGATTTTAAAAATAAGCAAACCTCTATCCGGGAGCAATTGATCTTTTCTTTTATTGCTGCCCGGACGAAAAAAAAACAATGTTTTTCCAAATCAAACCCTTTTTTCCAGCTTCCTGATTATTGAATTGAGCTGTTTTTCAGCCTTTTTTCTTTCTTCTTTGTTTGGCTTCATCCCCGGAGTACGTATTTATACTTAGCCTTTGAATACGAATAAATTACACCCTAAAAGTGGTATTAAGCGGGTTTTACATTCCATGACCGGAGTATAATTTTGCACCCATAATCGAATCCATTTATCAAACATGAGAATTAATAAACAAAAAAATGAAAGGAAGATGTATTATGTCCAAAATCAACAGATCAAAAAATGTACTTGTAGCTGTACTGGTATTGCTCGTTGTGGGAAGCGGATGCAATAACCGTGGTAATCAATCCGAAGAAAATGGCAACCATTTGCGTGGAGAAATTTCTATTTCCGGAGCTTTTGCATTATACCCAATCACTGTTCGTTGGGCTGAAGAATTCAGGAAGGAAAACCCAGATGTGAGAATTGACATTAGTGCAGGGGGAGCAGGAAAAGGAATGACCGATGCTCTTTCTGGAATGGTTGATCTGGGTATGTTTTCACGCGGTATCAGTCCGTCAGAAAAGGCACAGGGAGTTTGGTGGATTGCAGTAACCAGGGATGCAGTACTGCCAACCGTAAATGCAAAAAATCCGGAAATCAGTCAACTGAAACTAAATGGTATTTCAGCCAAAACCTTCCGCAAAATATTTGTGGATGCCAGCATTAAAAGTTGGGATCAAATCAGCGGGCTGAATGGATTGAAGAAAAATATTAATATTTTTACCCGCTCTGATGCCTGTGGTGCTGCACAGATGTGGGCTGAGTTTCTGGGAGGCAATCAGGAAGACTTGAATGGAATTGGCGTGTTTGGCGATCCGGGTATGGCTGATGCTGTGAAGATTGATTTAATGGGAATGGGATATAATAATTTGGTTTACTTGTATGATATCACTACACGCCAAAAATATTCCGGTTTGGAAGTTATTCCCATCGACATCAACGAAAATGGAAAGATTGATCAGGATGAAAATTTTTATGGAAGCCTCGATATGCTCATGGAAGCCATTGCCAATAATAAATACCCTTCACCACCTGCACGCGATTTGTATTTTGTGGCTGCCCGGAAACCACAAAATGATGTGGTAAAGGCGTTTTTGAACTGGGTTCTTATCAAAGGCCAGCAATTTGTGCCCGAGGCAGGATATATAACACTTCCTGAAATGATCATCGCGGAAGAACTAAACAAGCTCAACGATGAATAATGCGGTGATGGTGGTGAGGCGAATCAGGATTGGCAGGTTGTTGCAGGACAGGTTACATGGTTTTTGGATGCAAATGTGTCTTGTGCTGGTGTTTGTATTACCCTTAATACTCGCTTCAGGCATGTTGTACAAATCATTGCTGCTTCTCGAATCAATACCTCTCACAGAGTTGTTGTTTTCGAAGGAATGGAAACCCATGTCCGGTAGATTTGGCTTTTACACCTTTGTCGTCAGCTCTGTTTGGGTTACTTTACTGGCGCTGCTTATAGCCGGGCCAATTTGCCTGCTCACCGCTATTCATCTTACCCAATATGCAAAAACTTGGGTGCTCCGGTTCATGCATCCGGTTATCGATATCCTGGCAGGAATTCCATCGGTAATTTATGGGGTTTGGGGTATCCTGGTGATTGTTCCGTTTATTAGTAACTATCTCGGTCCTTTTTTAGGAAAGAGCGTATCGGGTTATTCAATCCTTGCCGGAGCAATTGTACTGGCCATAATGATCATACCTTTCATTTTAAATATTCTTATCGAAATTTTCAAAAATATTCCTCCCGAACTTTCGGAAGCCTCCATGTCGTTGGGTGCAGGAAAATGGCAAACCATAAAGCTGGTGCAGATAAAAAAGGCACTTCCCGGCATTATTTCAGCCTTTGGTCTTGGTATGTCGCGTGCATTTGGCGAAACCATTGCAGTGCTTATGGTGGTGGGAAATGTAACCCAAATTCCAAAAGGCTTGTTTCAACCCGGCTATCCCTTACCGGCCCTTATTGCAAACAACTATGGTGAGATGCTCTCGATCCCCATGTACGATTCAGCTTTAATGTTTGCCGCATTGATCCTGTTTGTAGTGGTATTGGTTTTCAATTTTGCTTCCAGATTCATTATTATTAAATCAGAAAAATATCTGGTATGAAAAATAAAAAGGTTTATGAGGAAAAATTTTTCAGGGTATTGATGTTATTGTCAACCCTGATCATTGCAACTGCACTGGTACTTATAATTTTTAGTGTGCTATACAAAGGTTTCCCTGCGCTAAGTTGGGAAATGCTTACCCAAGTGCCTAAGGGGGGCTTTTACTTTGGTCGCGAAGGCGGTATCCTCAATGCTATTGTTGGTTCGGTGTATCTTTCGACAGGTGCTACCGTGCTTGCAATTTCTATTGGACTGCCATTGGCGCTTTATATGAACATACATCTTGTGCGGAAAGGAAAACTTGTAAACATTTTGCGATTTATATTGGATTTGCTTTGGGGTGTTCCGTCCATTGTATATGGTGCATTTGGTTTTGCCGTGATGATCTATTTTGGGGTGAGGGTTTCGCTGTTGGCAGGTACTATTACCGTTACCTTGTTCATCATACCAATCATGGTACGTGCCATGGATGAAGTGTTGAAGTCTGTACCTGTCGGTTTACTGGAGTCATCGCTGTCGCTGGGTTCAACAAGAGCCGAAACAGCCTACAGGGTTTTTTTCAGGCAATGCCTTCCTGGTTTGTCAACGGCAGTTCTGCTTTCCTTTGGACGCGCTATCGGTGATGCTGCTTCAATTTTGTTCACCGCAGGATTTACTGATTATATCCCCACTTCCCTTAGCCAGCCTACCGCAACATTGCCACTCTCTATATTTTTCCAGTTAAGCTCGCCCATCCCTCAGGTGCAGGAACGGGCCTACGCCTCAGCGGTTGTGCTGATCATTATCATTTTGCTTACAAGCACCTTATCGAGGATGTTTAGCAGTAAGTATCAGAATAATAAAATCAATTTTTAATAATGGATAAAGCGAAAATAGAGATAGAGAATTTGAATTTGTATTTCGGAAAACAACAAATTCTGAAGAATGTTTGTGCTGTGATCCCGGAAAATAAAATTACCGTGATCATGGGTCCATCGGGATGTGGGAAAACCACATTGATGAAGAGCCTCAATCGACTCACCGACCTCAATCCGGAAGCTAAAGTTTCGGGTCGGATTTTAATCGATGGGCTGGATATTTTGCATACCGACAAGAACATTGCCCTGATAAGGAAAAAAATGGGCTTGTTGGCTCAAAGGCCATACCCGCTGCCTATGAATATTTATAATAACATTGCTTACGGTTTGCGAATCAGTGGAAGAAGAAAAAAGCGTTTCCTCGACAAAAGGGTAGAGCATTACTTACGGCAGGCAAGTTTGTGGGAAGAAGTGAAAGACCGGCTAAAAGAGCCTGCCGGCAAATTATCGATCGGTCAGCAGCAGCGTCTTTGTCTGGCACGCGGGTTGGCGGTAGATCCTGATATTATTCTTGCTGATGAGCCTACATCAGCCCTCGATCCCATCTCAAGCCAGGTTATCGAAGGGAAATTTAATGAGCTTAAAAATAACTATACCATCGTATTAGTCACTCACATTCTCAGGCAGGCAAAACGCCTGGCCGATTATGTAATATTTATGTACATGGGAGAAGTAATTGAGCAGGGATCCGCACACGAAATATTCGATAATCCCCAGCAGCAAATGACTAAGGACTATCTGAAAGGAATTTTTTATTAAGCTGACCTGCTCTTTTCTTCTTTTTGATTGAATAGCACATCTATCAATTGCTCAACTTATGTACTCCAAAAATTTTTATGCTGCCATTCCATTAGACGAGAGGGATAATCAATAATTGACAAATATTCTACTGTTTTTTTAGCACTTAAAATTATTTACTGTGAAAAAATTATTCTTGTTTTTGTTGTCGGTATTTATAATGAATGCCGTTTTTCCACAACTATCAATCAATGCCGAGCTTCGGCCACGAACTGAATTCAGAAATGGTTACAAAAGTCTGAATACGAGTAGCAACACTCCTGCTATGCTCGTCAGCCAGCGAACCCGCTTAGCATTTGGTTATTCCAGCGATTGGTTGAAATCGCGCATTAGTTTTCAGGATGTAAGGGAATGGGGAGATGAAAGCCGGATATCATCAACGGGTGTTTTTGGCGATGATGCCAGCGTGGATATGAATGAAGCCTGGGTGGAGATGAGTTTTTTTAACCATTCGGCTCTTAAAATAGGGAGGCAATACTTTGAATACGATGATGCCCGTCTTTTGGCAAAAAGGAACTGGAACCAAAACTCATTATCCTACGATGGGTTGTTGTACAAATACAGCAATCAAGGCTGGGCAGTTGATGCTGCTGTATCACTGAATAATGAAGAGGATAATAAATTTGGGCAGGAATATCCTTCAGGAAAATTTAAAACCCTCGACTTTCTTCATATACAGAAATCTTTAGGAGATTTTTCATTTTCCGGACTTGTATTGCTAACAGGAATTACCAAAAACGATACGAGTGAGACCCTCTATACAAAAGGATCGTTTGGGATGAATATTAATTATAAAGCAGAGTCAGTTTTGGGATTTGCAAGTTTGTACTATCAATGTGGAAAAAATGCCCGGGGAATGCAAGTAATGGCATACAACTTTAATGCTTCAGGAGGATACACCTGGGAAAAACTGAGATTAACTGCCGGCTTTTCGATTCTCTCAGGCAATGAGCCCAAGCTGTCAGATTCGGTGACCCCAGGTGTTGACCGGCAGTTTGATTTGTTTTATGGTGCTCGTCACCGTTATTATGGTGAAATGGATTTTTTTAGTAATGTTTCGGGTTCTACGGGGAGTGCGGGATTGATAGATGTCTTTACAATTATCAATTTTGAAATTTCAGAAAAAATAAATGCTTATTTGGGGTATCACTATTTTGCCAATCAATACCGGATTATCAATAAGACAACTGCAGAAAAACTTGATGTTTCGCTTGCATCGGAATTTGATACAGGAATTTTGGTCGCCTTTGCGAAAGGTGTCGGCCTCAAAGGAGGAGTGTCTGCATTACTTGCTAACCAAACCCTTGAGGTATTACAGGGAGTGGAAAATAAAGCTTCTTCAATTTCTTCCTGGTTCTGGCTTCAACTAACTGTTAAGCCGGAGTTTATTTTTGGAAAATAAGTTGTTAGGAAAACACTGCATTAATGCTAATGATTATGCACTCCTTCTGACATCAAAATGTACCTCTGCAATTTTTTTTTGCATTTTGGCAATGCCATGGCAGGTGTTGCAATCCAGCTGATGTTTGTCGTAAATATTACAGTTGAGCATATTGTCGGCAGTATTGGATATTTCTTCTGCAAAGATGGATTTTTCGATGGGGCGGACAGAATTTTTTATACTTGATGTTTTGGAAACCAATATTTCCTGATGCTTTTTAAACAGCGGGCAACTGATCGTAGTATTGTTTAAATCCTTCGTCATAATCCTTACAAGTTTAGTGAGTAAATAAATCAATCAGGCGGGGCAAAACTATGTCAATAGCGTAGGCGAAAGCAAGCAATACTAGTTTAATTAACAATTATTTAACTAATACATGCTTCTAAAGCTTCGTATATCAGGTTGTTATAGGTTTTAAAAGATATTAACAATTTTGAAAAAATATCAATTTTATTCAACAATCCGAAGGGAAATAGAAACATCCTGCCTAAAATTGAAAATTTAAGCAGGATGTTAACATTAAATTAATATTTGATTGAAACCTTACATTTTCTCAATCACAACAGAGGAAGCCCCGCCACCACCATTGCAAAGTCCGGCACTGTGAACTATTCATCCTTCTTTTTATAAATGTAATTGATTTTGAATGGCTCTGAAATGTCGATGTTTTCGCTGGATGTGGCTACAAATGTAAATACACATTTTGAAATTTCGGGAATCACAATAAAGTATAACCGTTTCGAGCAATCAATACAAATCAGTTCAACATCTGAATCCATCAAAGAATTTGAAGTTTACAATAACATGGGGCAAATTGTCCATGCTGATAAACCTCACAGTAAGTGGGTTTCCATAAAAACTGTTGGATTGAAGGAAGGGATTTACTTTTTCATCTTTAAAACAAAACAGGCGCGAACAGTGAAAAAATACATGATAGATTAATTATTGCGAAACCAATAAATGAAGTGGAGGATAGGATTTTTGGCAATTCATTTCTATTAAATGAGATTTGCGACCAAGCGACAGGAAAATCTTTTTCTAAGCCAGGCACATTTTTTTTCATTTTATTATACTAATCCTCCCAGCTATGGCAATAAATATTTTATCTTAGCCACATAAAAATGAAAATTATGAATCGTTCACTTTACCTGTCTTCAGCAAAGATTATTCGTTTTCAAACGTTTATAAGTACTTACAAGTGTTTAAAAACGTTTTTTCACTTGAATTTCAACATGTTAAGTCAGGGGCAGGTTAAAGAAGAAATAAAAGTAAGAGTAAACATAAAAACAAGTTATAAACAAATTTAAAAACAACTAAGAATAAAAGGAATAAACATGAAGAATATAGCAATTATTGGAGCAGGATTAATGACGAAACCAATGGTCGATTATTTTATAGATAAAATTGGATATAAAGTTATCATGCTAAATCGCACATTAGAGAAAGCTGAAAAAATAATTGGAAACAGACCATTGGGTAAAGCTTTGGGCTGGGCAAATAATAATACCGAAACACTTGATAGTGTAATTAAAGATGCAGATGTAGTAATAAGTATGGTTCCAAAACCTCTGCATATAAAAGTAGCAAAATCATGTTTGAAATATAAAAAAAATATGGTTACTGCCTCTTATGAAATTCCCGAACTAATGGCTTTAAAGGATGATGTTGAAAAGCAAGGTATATTAATTTTGAATGAATTAGGTGAAGTACCGGGCATGGATCATTTTGGCACTCAAATGTTGCTTGGGGAAATAAAAAATGATGGTGGACGAGTTATTAGTTTAAACTCATATGGTAGCGGAATACCTGCTTTTGAATCCAATAATAACCCGATGGGATATAAATTCAGTTGGGATCCGAGAACAGTTTTTGTTGCTGCTCAAACAGCAGGAGCATATCTGGTTAATGGAAAGAAAATTTCTATACCAGGAAATAAGCTATTTGAAAAATTTTGGTTTGTCGATATTGAAGGACTTGGCACTTTTGAAACATACCCCAATAAAGATGTTGAAAAATATGTTAAACCGTTTGGTTTAGACAATGACGTTTCTTTTTATCGTGGACTTTTAAGATATTCGGGATATTGCAATAATATGAGCTATATGGAAACACTCGGATTATTTGATAACGTAAACTTTAATAACCTTGAAAATAAAACTTTTCGCCAATTTACTGCATCACTTATAGATTCTGATTCATCCCCGAGCATTGAGGAACGTTTAGCCAAATATTTAAAAATAGAATCTAACTCAGATATAATTCATCGTTTAAAATGGCTGGGATTATTTGATGATACATTAATACCTCTTGATAAAGGGACTAATCTTGATGTTCTTTTAAACAGAATGTTAGAAAAAATGCAATATGCACCAGGTGAAAAGGATATGATTATTTTGCATATTGAAATAATTGCAGAGTTTGATAACGGAAAAAAAGAAAAAAGAATTGCCACAATGGTTGTTAAAGGAGACCCTGAAGGTGAAACAGCAATGTCAAGAGCTGTAGCTCTTCCAACAGCAATTGCAACAAGATTAGTTGTTGACGGAGTTATAAAAGCAACTGGATTAAAAATGCCGCCAACTTTACCTGAACTTTATAAACCTGCACTGAAAGAACTGAAAAAATTTGGATTTGAGTTTTCAACAAAACGAATCAAACTTAATTAGCAGAAAAATCTGTTTATAACAATGCATATAAAAAATAAGCGAGACAGTAGTAACATCAGGGCTTGTAGCCCGTTTGAGCATTCTTGTAAGTTGAAAGTTTGGTGTTTCAAAATGCCCAACTTTTCATATACTAACCGTTGTAAACATCTAATTTTAATATTAAAAAAAATATGAATAATGAAAAAGCAAATCTTAATAATTTTTTCCATCGCATTAATTAATGTAAGTTTATTTGGTCAAAAATACATAAGCATTGATTTTGGCGTTGAAACAGGACATATTAAAGATATTTACGGAGGAAATAAAGGTGCTGATAGTCTGGAAGCTATACCATATTTACATGACATAGGTATGAAGTACATACGAACCCATGATTATCATGGCGCTGCTGACTACTTTTATTATTCCAATTTCTGGAATAAAGATGGGGCAGGGAATTTTATTGATATAAATACTAATTTCGATCCGGCTAACCCAGCTGATTACTGCTGGGGTGATACCGACACAAAGCTGGAAAATATAATAGAGAACAATTTTTCAGCTTACTTTCGAATAGGTACAAGCTATCCAAATTCAAATTTTATATTGCAACCAATGATTCCGCCATCAAACTCAAGTGCAAGCCCTTTAAATTTTTCAAAATTTGCACAGTTGTCTGCAAATACTGTTAATCATTATAATAATAACTGGGATAATGGTTTTGAATACGGTGTACAATATTGGGAAATATGGAATGAACCCGGAGGATTATTTTGGGATGGTAATCCATTTCAGTTTTATTTGATGTATAAAGCAGTTAGTAATGCTATTAAATCTGAAAACCCAAACATAAAAATTGGTGCACCAGGTGCTGTGCCTACAACAACACTTGGTGTTAACACAGAATATAGAGAGGGTTTTATTGAGTTCTGCAACGCAGAGAACCTCGCACTAGACTTTTATTCGTGGCATGTTTATGGGCTTAAAAACCCATATGGTTTAAATCAAATAAGTTCCGAAATACGGACAATACTTGACGATAATAATTTTACAGAAACAGAAAGCCATATATCGGAAATAAATGCTGAGCTTGATGATAATCTCCATAATTTAATTGTGTCATCTAAGGGTGCTGCCTACTATTTATCGCTCATGCTAACGGCGCAGGAATCGGATATTGATATGTTTTTACTTTATCCTGCTGTAGGTCTTATTAAACCAAATATTAATATCCCTGGATATACATGGACAAAGAGTGCATACGCAATGAAGGCATTTGAGATAATGAATGACAGTACTCCAATAATAATTCAAT
>Ga0307990_1000362_pt1 | contig 42627 bp, 35 predicted proteins | sample EllFjometagen129_FD_203168 | JGI IMG/M metagenome (GOLD analysis project Ga0307990, IMG submission 203168) | Marine microbial communities from Ellis Fjord, Antarctic Ocean - #129 | ecosystem: Environmental > Aquatic > Marine > Unclassified | place: Southern Ocean | collected 2014-10-08
GCTCTTAAAGTAATACCATCAATTGTTAAATAATCAACACCATTTAATCTGCATGTATAGTTATTACTAACAGTTGGTGTGAAAGTCCATACTACTGCAGTACTATCTCCACTCTCAGATTGGAAAGTTACTGTGTTTACAGCGGAAACACCTGTAATCGCATTTATACTTGCTTGTTGATTATAATTTCCATCGCGCACATTAAAAACAACAGGACCTGTAACAGTCTTAGAATTCAGATCGGTTACTGCATCTGTAAATGTTAAGTAATCTGGGGTTGTTCCCCCTATTGTATAAGTTCCACTTAATTGTGAAAATGCATAAACAGAAATCATGATACTTGCTAATAATAAGATTATTTTTTTCATAGGGTATATTTTTTATTTGTTAGAAATATAATAAACAAAAATATAATTTTTTAAAATAATGTGTAGACAAAATACATATATATTTTTTATTTCAACACTATTTGCTTAAAAAACAATCGAAAAAACTGCACAAAACTGGAGTAATTGGTTATCTTTTCTTTTTTCACCAATGAACTTACTCCTAATATTTTTTAGTCCAGATTAAGGTCATACTTTTTGCCCGAGGACAACAGATAACTTCCTGTAGCTGCTATAACTAGTGCCTTTCCTGCACAATCGTCAGGAAAATGCAGAAAAACATGACCAAGAACCACATCCTCAGATACCATAGCATTTTGCATGAAAACCACCCCTTCATTAGGGTTTTTTATACAATCCGGAGATATTTCTGCTCCAATGATAGCCATCTGAAGCATAGAAGATTCAGGTATTTCATCAGCATAACAAAGCTGAACATTCTGTTCGCCTCCATAAAGCACATAGTTATCATCATACATATTCTCCAGAGTATTTTGGTGATATACATCAATGATCCAGGCATTCTGGTCTATTGCCACCTGTTCATCGGAAGTTCGCTGTATACTGAAACGCGATAGTTCAAAACTAATTTCTTCATTTGTCAATGTGATATCCATAAGGGTATCACTACCAAAATTGATATCCTGCGAGGCATAAATAGCAGTAATCTTTTCTTCATCCCAGATTACCGGAATAGTCCTAACATTCATCAGAGTGAAATTACCAACTCCAATATCTGTATCAGTAAAAAATATTGTCAGGATGGCAACATCTTCGGATATCCGGCTGGCAAGCACAATCAATTCGGAAAAATAATCTCTCGAATTACCAAAAGGATAATTTCCGTCAAGATTCACATAAAAAATTGTTGTACTTCCATTATTGTTGATAATGGCATTTGGAATAGAATACCCCTTAAAATAAGCCATGGAAAGTGTTGCACAATATCCGATGGCTGTTGTAGTTTTTATGGTCTTAGTTATAGGTGAAATCGGAGGATCATAGTTAAAAAATGATTCTACCTTTTCTTTTTTGCATGATAAAGCAAAAAGTAAACAAATTAAACCTGTATAAACTAAACGATTCATTTATGTAAAATTACAAATAATTGTAAAGTTTTTCACAAAACATGCTGTTTTTTTACTCCAAAACCACTTTTTCTACTCTCACTCCTGTGTTGGTAGTTACTTTTATAAAATAGATGCCTGAAGGTAACCCTTTTGTTTGATTGCTTAAATCAACTCTATATTCATCTGATGACTCAGAGTTATTTGATGAACAATATAATACTTGTCCGCTAATATTTGTAATTTCTACTAATTGAATGTCCTTTCCCTCAATTGTAAATGTCCCACTTGACGGATTTGGATAAATAACAATAGCATTTTTATTAATATTAGTTATTGTATTCGGGTCTGTCACATCAATATAATCAACAAAAGTTATTGTATCAATACAATTGCCATTTACAGCTATTAACGAAACTGTATATAAAGCTGTATCGTTATATATATGATATGGATTATTATCGGTTGATGTTGCTGCATCGCCAAAATCCCAGATATAAGAAACTGCATTTGTAGAATTATTATTGAACAATACAATTAAAGGTGGATTTCCGTACAGCGGACTTGCCGAAAAATCGGCATCTGGCATTTGTGATACTACAATATAATAAGTTGCAGTATCTGAACCATACGAATTGCTTACAATTAAAACAACATCAAATGTTCCTGCTGTATTGTATGTAATTACAGGATTTTCAAAACTGCTTGTATCCGGTGTTCCTCCCACAAAACTCCAGCTATAATCAACTGCATTAAGCGATGTACTTGTAAAAATTATATTATTGCCACTGCATATATTTGTATCGGAAACTGTAAAACCTGCAACAGGAATATTGGTTGGCTCTTTAATAAAAATACCATCGGAATTTGTTGCATTAGATTGCAAACCTGCGCCATTTTCGGCCTTCACAGTATAATAATATGTATTACCAAATGTTAATGATAAACCTGTATGCGTAACACTAATTGTATTTCCGTTATTTGTCCAATCAATAATATCGTTGGCACCCTGTGTTGAACCAATGGCATACCAATATGCAGCAATATAAGAATTTGTATCAAGACTTACTGTCCAATTTGCAGATAATTGTGTATTAGAATTAGTTGTGTCAATATCGCCTGACGTTCCATCATTCACAATACTAATATCTATTGGTGATGTCCAATCTATATTTACATTAAGCGAAGTTGTTGCCGATATATTTCCTGCAACATCGGTAATAATTGAATTAATTAAACAAGAAGGCGATAAAGGGTTTGCGTTCTGATAACGAACATCATCTACAACTGTTCCTATGCTTACATTTGCGGTGTTAGTTCTTGCTTTAAAGACCCTGATATTATCATACGCTACATTACAATTTCCAGTTCGTAGCGATAATGCATTTCCTTCCGTTAACGGATTTGTATCTGTCCATTGCGAAACCAAAATATCATCCTGATATGCTTTTATTTCCCCTGTATTTGTATTCAAAATTATTTTATAATCATACCATGTGCCAAGGTCAACATTAAGATCGTCATCGGTTTTCAAATACATTACATTGTCTTCATACTTATATAATTGCACCTTGTTATTATCAACTCTAAAATATGCCATATATGAATTATTACGATTACTTTGGTCGGCACTGTCGCAGAAAAAATGCAAACCGGCACGACGATTTGTTCCACTTCCCGTGATATTCATCTGCCAGTGATAGATATATATTCCTGCATTTTGTTCAACATCTATGTACAAATTTGTATTAGCAGATGCCTCATCAGTTTGATTCAGATTATTTGCATTTATATTCCATGTGCCTTCAATATTAGTCCACTCAGGGTGAAGAACTGTTTCAAAATTATCGTTTATAAATCCATTTTGTCCGTTTCCCCGCCACTCATTGCCATCGTTATCAAGCACCTGATAAAATTTTAAATCAACAGCTTCATTATCGGTATCGGTAAAAGATGCAATAAAATCATTTGTTTCCCAATTATTTGCTGATATTGAAGTTATGGGTATAATATTATCGGATGCACATTGCCAGATTGCTTCCCATCCGCTTTCATTGGTAGCTCCATCGGAATAAAACTCAAGAGTAAGTGCAGCACCTGTAGCATTAACAGTTCCGGGACTTGTTATGCCGGAATATCCACCAATTAACGGAGCATTTGTATCATAACCATCATAAATCCACAGCGAATCGTAGCCTGATTCAAGAAAAAAGGAATTGAACGATAATGATAATCCTGTTGCATTTGTAGGAGCAATGGTATATGAATATTCTTCGTTATCGTAATGGTCATTTGTTGGTCCGCCCATATCGTAGATAGTGTCCGTACATGGCACAACAGCACAATCAGTAAATTTATCGCGTAGCAAATCCCAAAGTTCTGTATAAGTATCGTCGTAACCCAAAGCCCATATTCCAATACCGGCAATATCTCTTCTATTAACAAGGTCGTATTTGTACGCAAGACTTATTTCATCGTCAACAAAACATTGTCGCCAGTTACCTGAATTATAAACATAATATGGAGTAAAGCTGTTTGTTTCCCATAACCTGTTGGAATAATTTCCTGAAGCATTATCTTTTACATATTTATAAGTGCGTGCTCCAACAGAACTTGTAGTGCTTCCCGGCACAACATTAGTTGTTGTGTTCCATTCATGTCCGTAGTATGGTAAGCCAAGTACAATCTTTTCTTTTGATGCTCCGTTGCTTAAATAATATGTTATTGTTCTGGTTAGAGTATAATTGAAAGTACTCATAGTATAAAGTTGAGCTGTAGGTCCTGCCGTTGCACTACCACTATAGTAATATCCATATCCCATAATTGTATAATAATCAATGTATGGGTCAAGAGCAGCCAAATCGAAAAGATTACTCCAATCAACTGCATATGTACAAATACTAACCTGTGAACCCGGTATTGCTGTGTGCATCTGATTGCAAAGATCAATCATAAATGCAGTAAGGTCTGTAGATAGTGTTGAAGAAACACCTTCAAAATCAATATTTACTCCATTGGCACTTCTTAACTGCACCAAACTGATAAGGTTATCAATAAGGTTTTGCATTGCAGTGCTACTACCAAAAAAAGTACTATGGTTTGAAAACAGTGTTACACAAAGATTTACTTTAACTCCGTTTGCCTGTGCGCTATCAATAACATCGGATGTTTCCCAACCATGTGTTGTTATTGGGTCGCCTGTTGCTGCTTCAACTTCGTAAGAAAAAAATGAAAGATCTGATAAATAATCCCATTGATAATTGTAATATGAACTACCTACCCAATACGGATGCCAGCCAAACACAACTCTGTTTAAAGTACAATTAGCTTTTGTTTTTTGCTTTGGCATTAATTCAAAACCATTATAATCGTCATATTCCTTATCTGTAGAAAATCCCAGATTATCGTAAAATTGTTTCTGTGATCTATGTATTGATACATGCTCTTGGGAATATAAAACGGTAGTAATAAATAAACATAATATACAAGAATATAGAAACCTATAAATCATAATTTGAAATTTTTGAATAATAATTTTTAAAAATAATACTTTTTATTGTAACAAAATAATATGTATGTCCGTCATAGCTTCATAGTAATAAAGATTATTTAATTTTGGAGAAAATTGGGTGCCGGATCTATTCGGCACCTTTTTTATTCAGCAAATCTTTTTAGGTCACCTTTATAAAAAGTCCACTCAGGAGTATTAAGTGCTTCCTCAAATTCAAGGTTATACCATGGACTTAAAGTTTCATCATTTAAATTTTTTAGGATATGAATATCTTGTGCAGGCATATAGCTTTGCGAAATCATAAATATCTTTTTTCCTGTATTATTATTTACAGCTACATCCATAACAGTAATTGCATGCCCATAAGGATTTCCCGATTGAATAAATACATCTCCGGGCATAATATCATTAATGTCAACTGCTTTTAATTCTCTTTTTAATGAAGCTGTGTTTGCATAAGAAAATATGTAATTCATATAGCTTCTAAACTTTTTATGTGTTCTGTCGTTTCCAACATATTGAGTATAGTATCTTGGTTTGCCATCACTAAGAAAATTAAAATGTATATCACTATATTTTTTATTTTCAAACAAATATTCTGCTCTTAATCGCATTACAGCATCTGCACATTGTTGCAGGTCTCGTTTACCCACATCAATCTCTAAAACAGCAAAATGTATATCCTGACTACATTTTTTTTCACCATCGTGTAAAAAAACTATATTGTTTTCTGTTTTTAATGGGAATTTACGCAAATACGTTCCAAATGCATTGCTATCAAGTTCAATTCTTTCAAATCCTTCAGGCAATGGTATTGACAAAATATTTTCATAATTTGCTTCCTCATGGGGTTTTATTATTGATATTTTAGGTTCTGCATTTTTATCACTAGTAATTACAGTATCTTTTCCTTCAAAAATATTCGAACTATTTTGTTCAATATTGTTACAATTTAAAGCAGTAACTGATATTATAAATGTGAAAAATAAGATTTTAATGCTAGTCATGTATTTATTTTAAATTTGATGAAATACCTTTTAAAGCACCATTTTTATCAAAAAAATCAATTTCAATATTATTATTTTTTAGGATAGTAGCAGGTATGAGATTTAAAACTCCAAACTGATTTATTAAAATATTTTTCTCTGCAATTAGTTTTCTGTTTTCAAATATTTCAACAATTGAATTTTCCGGCATTCTATATATAATTCCTTTATGCTGTTTAACTGGCTTTTTAACTTTTGCAAACAAACTGTCAATAATAGTTGTGTAATTATAGGGTTTTACAGAAATGTAATATGGTGTGCAGCTTTTACATTTTATATTATCAATACCATTAACAGTAGAAAACTTAAATAATATTTCAGGTTTTGACAACTCTGATTTTGGTTCATATTTAAAATAATATTTTATTTTTTCGCTTCTTTCAACACCTGTAAATAATTCCAAATACCTTTTCTCTATCAAATTTAATTCATCAATTATTGATTTTGCAGCTTCGCCATTTGGAATAATATCATCTTTGCCTGTTAATATTCTTAGTCGGCGTTTTCTAATTTTTATTATAAAATCGGCTGCTTCTTCGGCTTTCTTTTCAAGACCTTTTTCACTTAAACGCTTGCTATAAACAGGTATTTTCCTAACTGATGAATCTGTACGGATTATCTTGTATGTTGTATCAAATACTTCTTCGAAATGTTTTTTTATTGTTAAATCATAAAAATCAATATTATCATTATTATTGTTTTTATAATAAATTGTTTTATTCTTACAATCTTTATCATTATTCCTTACGTTAAATGATTTTATAATTCCGTTGTCAGTTAGATTTATTTTTCTTGCTATTGAATTTTTATTTGAATACAACAAATAATAATTATCAGTATCTGGTATAAAGCTATCTGAAATATCAATATCATTAATATTCCATTCGGTTTTATCATTTATTATTACATTATTAATTCCAAGGTATTTTTTTGCATAATTATAATAAGGACCTTTTTTATATATAGTTTTAGTTGTTTTAACTTCTACATCAATAATAGTTTTAGGCAAAGAATAAATAATTGAGTGTTTTTTAAATTCCTCAACATCATTAACATTAATTATTTTCACTGATGAACAGGCAGTTATAAAAACAGCACTTGTTAGTAATAAGAATTTATATAAAATAAATGTTTTGATTCGAATTTTACTTTTCATGTTCATTTTTGTAAATTATTTTCTAATTTTATTAAATGCAAAACCTAAATTTTCAGAAATATCTCCGGCAATTAAAGCCTCCTCTCCTATTTCTTCAACGGCAATATCTGCAGATAATCCATGCAAATATACACCAAAAATGGCAGCTAACTCAGGTTTGTATCCCTGTGCAAGAAATGAAAGAATAATTCCTGTTAAAACATCCCCACTTCCTGCAGTTGCCATCCCTGTATTTCCAGTAGAATTAAAATAACATTTGCCATCAGGAGTTGTAATTGCAGTATGAGCACCTTTTAATACTATAACAATATTGTATTTTTTCGAAAATTCTATTTGTGCCAGATTTTTAGAAAAACTATCATTGAACTTACCAAATAATCTTTCAAATTCTTTTGGATGCGGTGTTAATATAGTTTTTGGAGGAAGCTTTTTTAGCAAACCTTTATTTTGGGCAAGTATATTTAATCCATCTGCATCTATCACCATGGACAATTTTTTTTCAGTAATAATCTGTTCAAATGCCATTTTTGTTTCTTTTTCTATACCTAAACCCGGACCAATTCCAATTGAATTGAATAATTTCAAATCAGGAATATTAGAGAAAACTTTTTCAGAATTATCTATACTTATCATTGCCTCGGGCAAAGCTGTTTGCATTATATTATATCCAAACTTAGGAACATGTGTAGTTAATAACCCTACACCTGAACGCAAGCATGCTTCAGATGCTAAAACTGCTGCTCCCATTTTTCCATAACTTCCTGATATTAACAATGCGTGGCCATAATTTCCTTTATGAGAAAATTTGTTTCTTTTTTTATAAATATTTTTAATGATATCATTCTCTAATAAAACATATGGGGTTTCTGTTGTTTCAATTTTATTTTCATGCAATCCTATTGGTATAACATGCCATTCACCAACAAAATCATTGTTTTCATAAAACATAAATGAAACATTAGGAAACTGTACAGTTAAAGTGTAATCTGCTTTTATAATATTTTCTCTATTATTTGTAGAATTATCCTCACCAAATAAACCTGATGGAGAATCAACAGATATTACTGTTACATTTTGATTATTTATGTGAATAACAGTATCTGCTGCCAAACTTTCTAAAGGTCTAGATAAACCCGAACCAAACAGTCCGTCAAGTACTATGGCATTTTCATTAAAATCAGGGATTTCATTATCTGAAGTAATATAGTATATTTTCGCTCTTTTTTGTTCTTTAAGTCTTAACAAATTAGTTTCAGAATCAATTGATAATTTATTAGATATCTTTATCATAAAAACCTCTACATTATAAAAATGTTCAGCAAGATGCCTTGCAACAACTAATGCATCTCCACCATTATTTCCTGAACCAACAAATATTTTAAACTCATATTTTTTATTATATCTTTTTATTATCCAGTTTGCAATTTGAGTTGCAGCCCTCTCCATAAGATCAATAGATAAAATCGGTTCATTTTTAATTGTATATTCATCTATCTCAACAACTTGTTTAGAACGAAATAATTTCATAATTTTAAATTATTAACTTTTTAATATTTGATTGCAAAAATACTATCTTCAATTCTTTATTAAAAATTTGATTGAGATTAAAAAAGATTTTTATCTTTGTTGCTTCTTAAAATTGAATTTTAATTAAACTATTAAAAAATGTTTAAAGGACATCCTAAAGGATTATTTGTTTTAGCATTAACAAATATGGGCGAACGATTTGGTTTTTATACTATGCTCGCAATTTTTGTATTATATATACAAGCAAAATTTGGTTTAAGTTCAGGTGTTACTGGACAAATTTTTGGTGGATTTTTAGCTGCTGTTTACTTTTTGCCAATATTTGGGGGTATAATTGCAGATAGATTTTTAGGATATGGGAAAACCATACTTATTGGCATAATTGTAATGTTTTTCGGTTATATTTTACTGGCAATTCCGAGTGAAGCAGATTCTACTGGATATATTATGATGTTTGGTGCTTTAGGACTGATATCTTTAGGAACAGGGTTTTTTAAGGGTAATTTACAAGCTTTGGTAGGAAACATGTATGATGATAAAAAATATAGTAATAAACGTGACATAGCTTTTAGTATTTTTTATATGTTTATTAATATTGGTGCTTTTTTTGCTCCTAGTGCAGCCGAAGCAGTAAGTAATTATTTTCTTGCGGAAGACGATTTTTATTACGAAGCTGAAGTACCTGAAAAAGCTCTTAAATATCTTAATTATGAAGTACAAGATAGTGCTATCTTTTCAGACCATGTTATTGCAACAATACCAGAATTAGCCAAAAAAGAAACAAAAGATATCATAAATGCAATTAATAAAGAAAAGAAAAAAGAAGGTATTATTTATCCTGCAGAAAAAATATCTATTACTAACAGGCTAGAAATTATTGGCAAAGAACAATTAGGTGATAAATATACTAATGTCGAAGATTTCTCAAAAAAATATGTTACTTCTTTAAGTAGATCTTACAATTGGGGATTTGGTGTAGCATGTATTAGTTTGATTATATCAATATTAATTTTTCTTGGATTTAGAAAAACATATAAAGCTGTTGATTTATCAGAAAAAGAAAAAGAAAAAAATGCAGAAAAACAAAGTGAAGTTGTTCAACTTACACCTAAACAAACTAAATCTAGGTTAATAGCTTTAGGATTAATTTTTTCTGTGGTAATTTTCTTTTGGATGTCATTTCATCAAAATGGATTAACAATGACATTTTTTGCCAGAGACTATACTTTATTAAAAATTGGACCTATTCAAAATCTTGCATTTTCATTAATTTCATTATTGCCATTCATTATAGGATTTTATGGTTTAATAATAATGTTCCAAAATAAAGATTTACGGAATAAACTTATTGGTGGCGGATTATTTATAACAAGTGCTATAGCAATATATCTGTATTATAAATATACTTTAACACATAATGCAGAATTTCTTGAAAATGGATGTTTTTCTATAACACCTCCTAAATTTCAACAATTTAATCCATTTTTCATTATTTTACTAACTCCGATATTTGTGGGATTATTCAATTGGTTAAATAAAATTAAGAAAGAACCTTCTGCTCCAAAAAAAATAGGTATAGGAATGATACTGGCAGGAGTTGGTTTTATTACACTAATAATTGCATCCATAGGATTACAATCTCCTGAAGAACTACAAGGCGAAGTTTCCAACATGTTAGTTTCTCCAAGATGGTTAATTGGTACTTACTTTATATTAACTATTTCAGAATTGTTCTTAAGTCCCATGGGGATATCTTTTGTTTCAAAAGTTTCTCCACCTAAATACAAAGGATTAATGCAAGGTGGTTGGTTAGCTGCTACAGCAGCTGGAAATTATTTAGTTGGTGTTGTTGGAGGATTCTGGGATAATGTGCCATTATTTGCTTTCTGGAGTATTCTTGTTATTTGTTGTTTCATTTCAGCAATCTTTATTTTTTCTGTATTAAAACGTTTGGAGAAAGCTGCGGGAGCTGGAGCATAATTTAATATTTATTATATTTTTAAAAAGGACTAACTTTGTTTAGTCCTTTTTTTATTATTATGAATGAACAAAATTATATATGGAAACATATAAACGATATAACGATTATTCTTCTTATGCTAAAAATAAATACAAAAAAAGAATTCAAAAAATATCAATAAATGCAGGTTTTACATGCCCTAACAGAGATGGAACAAAAGGAATAGGTGGTTGCATATACTGTAATAATAAAACATTTAGCCCCTTTTACTGCTCGCCCCACAAGCCTGTAATCCAACAGCTTAATGAAGGTATTGCTTTTTTTTCTGAAAAATATAAAGCTCAAAAATATTTTGCATATTTTCAGGCTTATACAAACACTTATTCAAACATTAGTAAACTTAAAGAACTATACGAAGAAGCCCTATCCCACCCTGAAGTTATTGGTCTTATTATAGCTACAAGACCAGACTGTATTGACAAAGAAATTATTAATTATTTGGTAGAACTCTCAAAAACTAAATATATTTCAATTGAATATGGAATAGAAACAACAAACAATAAAACTTTAGAATTGATTAATCGTTGTCATACTTTTGAAGATAGTATTGATGCAATTAAAGCTACTTCTAATGCCGGTTTAGATGTTGGAGCACACATGATACTTGGATTACCAGGAGAAAATAGGAACGATATTATCGATCATGCAAAAATTATTTCAAAACTACCCATTAAAACACTTAAACTACATCAATTACAAATAATAAAAGGAACAAATATTGAAAAGTTATTCTCTGATAAACCTGAATTATTTTTAAATTTTTCAATAGAACAATACGTTGACCTTATTGTTGATTTTCTAGAGGTTTTAAATCCAAAAATAATTGTTGAACGATTTACAAGTGAATCACCTATTGACATGATAATTAGCCCTAAATGGGGTGGCTTAAAAAATTTTGAAATTGTCGCTAAAATTGAGAAACGATTAAAAGAAAGGGATAGCTGGCAAGGAAAAATGGATTTTATGTCTAACGACTTTTAAACTTAATAAGAATAAGTGTTTAGGTCGCATATTTAATTATTTGAATAAAAACGTATTGGATTGTTTACTACCATCCTTTTTAGTAGGGGATCGAAAATTAGTACTGTATTTTAAATAATAAATATAAAATGTAAAAGTTGTTTTTTGGAATTTTTTACCAAAAAGTGTTAAATAAGTTTACACCTTTCAACACTCACAATATTAGCACTTTCACTTTATACTGTTAAAAAAGTTTACAAAAACCATATATTTACCACATCAAACGAAATCTTCGCAACATCCTGTATTATTGCCTTTTACAACATCTGGCACGCAAGTTGATATTGAGATAAGCAAAATGAATAAAATAATTTAAAACATTGGAGGAAAAATAAAATGAAAAAAAGAGTATTATTAGTCGATGATGAATCATCCATAAGAAGAACTTTAACGCTAAGTTTAAATCAGGAAGGTTATGATGTTGAACCTTGTGATACTGGCATCAACGCGTTAAAAAAGTTAGAAACTTATGAAAAAAACGACATCAGTTTTGATACAATTATATTAGACATAAAATTACCTGATATTGATGGTATAAAACTAGGAAAGATAATTAAATCAAAATATCCTGATTCAATTATCATATTTATTTCAGGTTATGCAAACAGTTTAAATTTGAAAGAAATTGCAAACCTAAATTCTACAACATTTATTGAAAAACCTTTTACTACACAAGATCTTACATATCAATTTGACGAATTGTCAAAAGAAAAAGGAGTTTCAACACAAGTTGCAGAAGAAGAAAATTCAGAAACGGTTAAAACAGTATCAGCTTACGCTCTTTTAAAACTTAAAAAAGATGCAAATTTTATTGAAATATACAAAGAGTTATTTTTCATGAAAGAGCTTTTTTATTGTGATGCTACAAAAGGTGAATACGATATAATACTTCTTATTCAATCAAACTGCATTGAAGAGTGTAGAGAAGTTTATGAAAATGCAATAAAAAAGATAGATGGAATTGAAAATTTTGAATTACTTGAAGTTGAAAAACCTATACTTAATAATAGCTCAAAAAATGTAATTAGTACTGTTGAAGATCATCTTTCAGATAAAAATATTATTTCAGAAAGCAATAGGGATTTAAAAAATAAAGTTAGTTCTTATGTTTTAATTGAAATTGAAAGAGAAAAACTGGAAACAATATATCCTACTTTAAGATTAAACGAAAATGTTGTTTATTGTGATTACGCAACAGGAAAATATAATATTATATTATTAGTACAAGGCACTAGTTTCAACGATATTGACAAATTAATTGAAAATAAAATATCAAACTTAGATGGTGTTTTAAAAGTAAAAGAATATCCAATAATTAATATTTTCGAAATGTAGTCTAAAGGCTACATTTCTTTTATATATAATATAAAATATAGTAATAATTATGATTATAGCAAAACAAATTGATTCGAATAATAAAATTAAAAACTTTAAGAAAGATTTAATTTTCAAAAAAAATCAAACAGGTTCGTTAATACCATTACTTCAATCTGCTCAGGATTCTTACGGATACATACCCGAAAAAACAATTCATTACATAAGTGAAATAGTGAATATACCTGCTGCCGAAATATATGGAGTAATAACATTCTATTCTCAATTCAGATTAAAACCATTAGGCAAAAATGTAATTCGCATTTGTGAGGGAACAGCCTGCCATGTTAATGGTGCAAAAAATATTTTAAATGCATTAAAAGATGAATTAAGAATAGATGTTGATGAAACATCTGACGATGGACTATTTACATTACAATCTGTAGCTTGTCTGGGATGTTGTTCTCTTGCTCCTGTTATAATGATAAATGATGAAACACATGGCAATCTAACAACTGACTCATTAAGAAAAATAATAAAAAAATATATAAATAGTGAAAAACAATTAGGAGATTAAAAAATGAAGCAAATAAAGGTTGGTCTTGGTACTTGCGGAATATCTGCAGGCGGCAAAATTGTATATAAAGAATTATTAAATGAAATAAAAAACAATAAACTAAATATCAAACTTAAAGAAACCGGTTGTATGGGAATGTGTTACAATGAGGTTTTGGTTGAAGTTGTTGATGGCAACAAAAAATATTTGTATGTAGATGTGACTGCTGATAAAGCAAAAGAAATTATTAAACAACATATAATTGAAAACAAACCTATAAACGAATGGATAATTAAAAGTGATGATATAACTGAAAAAGATAACTTTTTTGATAAACAAAAAAGAATTGTTTTAAGAAATTGTGGTTTAATTGACCCTACTTCAATAGAAGAATATATTGAACAAAAAGGATATAAAGCAATACAAAAATCATTAAAAGAATATTCTCAGAAAGAAGTTATTGATATAATAACAAAATCGGGTTTAAGAGGCAGAGGAGGAGGAGGTTTTCCTACAGGCTTAAAATGGAAATTTGCTCATGATGCTAAATCAGAAAAAAAATATATAATTTGCAATGCAGATGAAGGCGACCCTGGTGCATTTATGGACAGAAGTGTTCTTGAAGGAGATCCTCATTCTGTTTTAGAAGGAATGATGATAGCAGCTTATGCTATTGGAGCTGATGAAGCATATATTTATGTAAGAGCTGAATATCCTTTAGCAATAAAGCGTTTAAAAAATGCAATTAAACAATGTGAAGAGAAAAATTATTTAGGATGTAATTGTTTTGGTTCTGAGTTTAATTTTGAAATTAAAATTAAAGAGGGAGCGGGAGCATTTGTCTGTGGTGAAGAAACGGCTCTTATTGCTTCTATTGAGGGAAAAAGGGGGGTGCCTAGGATCCGTCCTCCTTTTCCTGCTCATAAGGGATTATGGGGTAAACCTACTAACATAAATAATGTAGAAACACTTGCAAATGTACCATGGATAATAAATAACGGAGATAAAGCTTATGCAAAATATGGAACTGAAAAAAGTAAGGGAACAAAGGTATTTGCATTAGCCGGTAAAATTGCAAAAAGCGGTTTAGCGGAAGTTCCAATGGGAATGACAATTAATGAAATAGTTTTTGAAATTGGTGGAGGAATAAAAAATGGTCGTGAATTTAAAGCTGTTCAAATGGGTGGTCCTTCAGGAGGATGCATACCAGCGAGTATGGGAGACTTAAAAATTGATTATGATGAAATAACAAAAACCGGTGCTATAATGGGTTCCGGAGGACTAATTGTTTTAGACGATACTACATGCATGGTTGACCTCGCTAAATTCTTTCTTAATTTCACACAAAACGAATCATGTGGGAAATGTACTTTCTGTAGAATAGGTACAAAACGCATGCTTGAAATTTTAGAAAGAATCACAATAGGCGAGGGCAAAGAAGGAGATATTGAGTTATTAGAAGATTTAGCTGTAAAAATCAAAAACAATAGCTTATGTGGTTTGGGACAAACAGCACCAAATCCTGTTCTTACAACAATAAAATATTTTAGAAGTGAATACGAAGCCCATATAAAAGACAAAAAATGTCCGGCGCATAGTTGTACTTCACTATTAACATATACAATAATTGCTGAAAACTGCAAAGGCTGTACATTATGTGCAAAAAAATGTCCAGCAAATGCAATTATAGGAAAAGCAAAAGAAGTACATATTATAGATCAGGAATTGTGTATAAAATGCGGACAATGTTTTGATGTATGCAAACTTGAAGCAATTGAAAAATTTTAAATATTGGAGAGGAAATTACAAATGGAAAAAATAAAAGTAATAATAAACGGTAAAGAAATTACAACTACAACAGGTAAAACTATTTTAGAAGTTGTTAATGAAAATAAGTTGGATAAAATTCCAACACTCTGCCACGATGATAGATTAGAACCTTATGGCTCATGTTTTTTATGTGTAGTTGAAGTAGAGGGAATGAATAAACTTGTCCCTTCTTGCGCTACTCCTGTTAATAACGGAATGGTTATTACAACAAATAACGAAAAAATACAAAATTCAAGAAAAACTGCTCTTGAGTTGTTATTATCAAATCATTATGCAGATTGCATAGGACCATGTATTGATGCATGTCCTGCAAGCGTTGATGCACAAGGATATGTTGCTCTAATATCAATGGGAAAACACAAAGAAGCATTAAAATTAATAAAAGAAAAAAATCCTTTTCCTTTATCAATTGGAAGAGTATGTGTAAGAAATTGTGAAGATGTGTGCAGAAGATGTTATGTTGATGACCCTGTTGCGGTAAATTATCTGAAACGATATGTTGCCGATAAAGATATGGATAAGATGTGGATACCTGATACAAAAAGAAAAAACGGGAAAAAAGTTGCAATTGTTGGTGGAGGTCCTTCAGGTTTAACTTGTGCATATTTCTTAACTCTTGAAGGTTATTCTTGTACAATATTTGAAAAACTACCGGAACTTGGAGGTATGCTAAAGTATGGAATTCCATCGTACAGATTGCCAAGAAACATTCTTGATTCTGAAATTAAATGGATAACCGATCTTGGTGTTGAGGTTAAAACCAATATCGAAATGGGTAAAGATTTTTCAATATCTGATTTGAAAAAAGATGGTTTTGATGCAATATTTTTAGGTGTTGGAGCACATAAAGCTGCTAAAATGAGACTTGACAAAGAAGACGAAATTAAAAACATATTTGGAGGTATTGATTTCCTACGAAAATCCGAAATAAACGGAACACCAAAACTGAACGGAACAGTAATTATTGTTGGTGGAGGTAATACTGCTATTGATGCAGCAAGAACTTCATTGCGAAGTGGCGCCAATAATGTTAAAATTGTTTACCGACGCTCTATTAAGGAAATGCCTGCACATCATGCTGAAATTGAAGCTGCTCAAGAAGAAGGCATAGATATAATGTTTTTAACTAACCCTAAAACAATTAATACAGAAAATGGTAAACTAAAAGGTATTGAATGTCTTAAAATGGAATTAGAAAAACCTAAAAATGGTGGACGACCAAGACCAATTCCAATTGTAGATTCAGAATTTAATATTGATTGCAATTACATTATTAGTGCTATAGGACAACAAGTTAATACATCATTTTTAAATAATGATAAAAATATTTCTTTAAATGATTGGGGAACTATTGATGCTAATGAAACAACATTTGAAACTTCCATATCGGGTGTTTTTTCAGGTGGAGATGTTGTTACAGGACCTTTAACTGCTGTAAGTTCAATAGGACAAGGTAGAAAAGCAGCTTTTTCAATTATAGAATATCTTAAAACAGGAAAAGCAAAAGGAGGAGACTTTAAATTTTTTAGTTTTAAACATAAATTAGGAAATATTTCCGAAAATGAATTTTCTCATTTCGATAAAATTAAAAGAGAAAAAATGCCTGAACTAAAAATTGATGAGCGTAAACTTAGTTTTGAAGAAGTAGAACTTGGTATTACCGACCTGCAAGCACAAAATGAACCACTTAGATGCCTTGAATGTGGTTGCTCTGAATATTACGATTGCACACTTAGAAAATATGCAGATGATTTTAAAATTGATATTACTGATTATGTTGGCGAAGTAAGGAAATTTAAAATCGACAATTTACATCCTTTTATCAGTCTTGACCCGAATAAATGTATTAATTGTGGTAAATGTGTAAGAACATGTTCTGAAATATTAAAAGTATCTGCACTTGGTTTTGTTAATCGTGGATTTAAATCTGTTGTTAAACCGGCAATGGAAAAATCATTATCAGAAACTAATTGTATTGCCTGCGGTAATTGCATTGATGCTTGTCCAACAGGTGCTATTAGCGAAAAATTTCCATTTAAAGTTCTTGGAACATTGCCCAAAACAAACCATAAAACAATTTGCAATTTCTGTTCACTTGGATGTAATATTAATTACAAAGTAATTAATAATGATATTTTTTATATCTCAAATACAACAGACGAAGTTATAAATAGCAAAAATGATGGTTATTTATGCGTAAAAGGAAGATTTGGCAATAGATATTTAAATAGTAAAAATAAAATTGAAAAACCTGCAATTAAAATTGACGGGAAATTTTGTGAAACAGATTTAGAAGAAGCTATTAATTTTTCTAAGAACAAAATAAATGATATAATAAAAAAATATGGCTCCGACTCTGTTGCGGTTTTTGGTTCTCCTAAAATGTCAAACGAGGAATTATACTTAATACAAAAATTGGCAAGAACAGGATTGAAAACAAATAATATTTCAAGTTTTTCAAATATGCTATATAATACAGACATAGAGAGCATTGATAATATTACAGGTGCTACTGTTTCTACAATGTCAATTAACAATATTAAAAACTCTGATGTTATTGTTGTTCTTAATTCTAATTTATCGGAAGAAAATTTAATTATGGAACTTAAAATTAAAGAAGCTCAGAAAAAAGGTGTTAAACTAATTGTTATTAGTTCTTCGGAAATTAAACTCACAAAATTTGCTGATTTATGGATTGATACAAAAAAAGGAACAAATACAATATTAATTAACGGACTTTTAAATGAAATACTAAATAATTCAAAAAATGTTAATGAAGACTTAAAAGATATGGTTTCAACATTCGATTCTGAAACTACATCCGAATTCACAGAAGTTGACTTAGATAAGTATAAAGAATTTCTTAATATCTTATCAAAACCTGATTCAAATGTTGTTTTTGTTTATAATATTGATTCTATCAAAGAAAAATCGAAAAATGATTTAAAAGCTATTGGCAACTACTTATCATTAACAAATAGAATTAATAAAGAAAATAACGGAATAATTATTTTACGTGAATTTTCAAACTCCACAGGATTAATGGATATGGGATGTAATCCCGTTTATTTACCGGGATATGTAAAATACAATGAGAAAAGCGAAATTGAAAAGATTGAAAAAACCTGGAAAACTGAATTAAAAGAAATTTTCAAACCGGCTGACATCAAGGATAAAATGTTAAAAAACAAAATTAAGGCTGTCCTTATTTTTGGCGAAGACCCACTAATCAATAAAGAAAATATTAAACTTTTAAATGAATTAGAGTTTTTAATGGTTTTTGATGCTTTTGACTCCGAATCAGCAAAAGAAGCAGATGTAATAATACCTGCTTCAACATATATTAAACAACATGGAACATATACAAGTTGTGATACACTAATTCAAAAAATTACGCCTATCTTTGAAAATGCAAATAATTTAGAAAACTGGGAAATTATTTCAAAGTTTGCTAATAGTTTCTGTAATGCTTTTAACTATGATTCACAGGAAGATATATTTAAAGAAATTAAAAAAATTAATAGAATATATAAAGAATGTGATATTGATGAATATTGGAATAAAAATTCAAAAAACAGAGATTTTCTATCATACAGAAATGGTGTTAAATACCAAATATATGATATAGATACAACTCCATTTGAACCTGAAAAACCAAGTATTCATTATTCAGATAATTATTACAGAAACAATGTTAAAAATGTTTTAATTTAATATTTTAAAATGGAAGATTTATCAAAATACAAACTGGTATTCAATTTATTTAAAAAAATTATAGTGTTTGATGAATCTAATAATTTACTATTAGCCGGTGATGAGATAAAAAAAATATTATCCGATACAAATATTGATATAGATAATATTGTCCTAAACAAGTTTTCTGATTCTGAAGGAAAAAAACTTTTAGCATCAATAACTAAAGTTCGTAAGAACCAATTATATTATTCGTACATTTTTAATGGGTTTAAAGAGGATTTTATTCTCATTCCGGCTAATTTTAATAATTCTAAATGTGTTATTCTTTCAACAAAAAATGAAATTGAGGAAATAGATAAAATTGAGATAGCTCTTGAAGAAAAAGTAAAAGAATTAGAATGTTTGTACAAAATAAGTCATGAACTTGAAACATTTAGCAATATTTATACAGCTTTAGATAAATGTGTACATCACATTAAACAAGGATTTCGGTTTCCTGAAATATCAAACGTTTATATTAAATTTGAAAACAAAACCTATGGTGATAAAAATTTTAAGGAAAAACATTATAAAACTCAAATAACTGAATATATTATTAGAAACAATAAAAAAAAAGGGAAAATATCTGTTTGCTACAATAAAAAAAAGACTTTTCTTAAAGAAGAGATAACCTTACTAAAAGAAATTACTGGAAAAATATCACGTGCAATTGAGAAAAATAAAAAAGCAGATGACCTGGAAAAAAGGAAAAAAGCACTACTATCTAAAAATAAAACACTAATAGAACTTACAGAAGAATGCCAAGAAAGTAGAGAAAAACTTCAAGCATTTTTTACTGCAATTACAGACAAAATAATTGTTATTGATTCAGAATTTAACATTATTATGTCAAATAATGATGAAATTGGAGAATCAGGAAAATGTTATAAAAAGCTCTTCAATTGTAATAAAATATGTGATAATTGTCCTGCACTAATTACATTTAATAAAGCACAATCAAGTGTATTCGAAAAAAAAGAAAAAGAAAAAATATTTCAGCTAAATTCTTTCCCAATTTATAATAACGAACAAAAAGTTGACAGGGTACTTGAAGTATGTCGTGATATTACCAAAGAAAAGCACATGGAAGAGCAATTATTGCAGTCATATAAATTTGCATCTTTAGGGAAATTGGTTACAGGTGTTGCTCATGAAATTAATAATCCTAATACTTTTATTCTTGGAAATATTAAAATTATCAGTGAAGCTTTTAACGATATACTTCCTTTACTTGATGAATATTATAATGAGAATAAGGAATTGAAAATTGCAAGGCTTGATTATAATACCTTTAAAGACAACATTACTATTTTGCTCGAAGATATGGTTAATGGTTCAGTAAGAATGAAAAAAATTGTTGAAGACCTGAGAAATTTTGCAAAAAATGATGAAAATGAAATTCTTAACGAAGATATTAATATTAATAATTTAATTAAGAATACTGTTCGATTAATTGAAAAACAAATAAAAAAAACAAGTGAAATAAAATTAGAATTACACAAAAATATACCCAAATTTATTGGCAGCATTTCAAAACTTGAACAAGTAATTGTTAATATAATTATTAATGCTTCTCAAGCAATTGATAAAGAAAATAGTTTAATAATTGTAAAAACAGAATATATCGAAAAAAATAATCTGATAAAAATAATTATTAGCGATAACGGTAAAGGAATGGATAAAAAAACTAAAAGGAATATTTTTGACCCGTTTTTCACTACTAAAAGAAATTCAGGTGGAACAGGATTAGGATTATCAATATCGTATGGTATTATTAAAGAACATAACGGAATTATTGAGGTTGATTCAACTCCTAAAATAGGTACTATTTTTACAATATCTATACCTTTAAATAAAATATAATGACAAAAATATTAATAATTGATGATAACAAATCTGTTTTGAACTTTTTAAATGTTTTCCTGTTACAATCAGGGAAATACGAAATAAAAACATTGCAAAACAGTACGCAAGCATATCAGATTTTGGATAAAGAAGAACATGATATTTTATTATTAGATATGGATATGCCTAAAGTTACAGGCATAGATATATTAAATTATATCAAACAAAAAGAATTGAAAATTAAAACAATTGTTTTAACGGGTGTTGAAGATATTGACCTTGCAATATCGGCAATGAAACTTGAAACCTTCGATTATATGTTAAAACCAATTGATGAAGAAAAATTACTTGATGCACTTGAAAATGCTGTTAGCAAAATAAATTATAATAATCCTGTTACTGATTTATCCTTTAAAACATTAAAAAATAATGAAGTTTTTAAAAATATTATTACTCAAAATGATGAAATGTTAAAAATATTTCATTTTGTTGAAAAATTTGCGAATACCGACAATAGTATTTTAATATGGGGAGAAAGTGGCACAGGAAAAGAACTTATTGCGGAAGCAATACATAAAATTAGTAACAGACGAGATAAAAAATTTATAGCAGTAAATGCGGGTTTATTTGCTCAGGAATTATTTGCTTCAGAATTTTTCGGGTATGAAAAAGGAGCATTTACCGGAGCTACAAAAACTAAAAAAGGGTTTATAGAAGAAGCAAATGGAGGAACATTATTTCTTGACGAAATTGGAGAATTAGATATGCCAATTCAGGTTAAATTACTAAGAGTTTTACAAGAAGAAGAGTTTTACAAATTGGGTTCTACTAAAAATATTAAGGCAAATGTTAGAATTATAGCCGCAACAAATAAAAACCTGTTTGATGAAATTAATAAAGGTAATTTCAGGAAAGATCTCTTTTTTAGATTAAACATCAACGCTATTAATCTTCCCCCTTTAAGAGAAAAACAAGAAGATATTCCACTTCTTGCAGAATATTTTCTAAAAAAATTCAATAAAAAGTATAATAAAAATATTAAAACAATATCAACTCCACTTATTAATTGCCTTAAAACCTATTCATTTCCCGGTAATGTCAGGGAACTTATGAACATTATAAACAGTTCAATTATTGTTGAAACTACTAATGAATTAAAAAGAAAATCGTTACCAAATTATTTTCTTGAGAATATGCAATTTTGTTGCGAATTTGAAGATGGAGTCTTACCCCCTTCTCTTCAAAAAATTGAAATGGAGCATATAATAAAGGTATTGAACTTTACTGGGAATAATAAATCGAAAGCTGCTAACATTCTTGGAATTTCAAGAGTTAATCTTATTGCAAAAATTAAAAAATATGAAATAATATAACTGCCTAAAACAAATCGGCAAACAAAATCCGGATACCCACAGGAACGCTATATAATCGCTCACTAGCGGGGCTTGGGGGATGACGATTATTAATGATTTGTTTTTTGCATCACAATTATTTTAAACAGAATATCGTCGCTATCTTTAATTCCACTGTCTACAAGTACTTTTTGTTCTTTATGTATTGTTAATCCAAATGTTTTTGCTATATTTTCAACATATTTGTTTGAGTGTTTAAAAATTGGAACTCCCCAGGCTGATTGAACTTCAATGTAATTAGGCATATTTTCATAATCTGCTGCTGCCTCTTTTTTGGTAAGCGAGGCAATTGTAAACGCAAATATTCCGTTTGGTTTAAGAATGCGATACGTTTCTTTGATTATTGGCTCTAAATTACCAAAAAAGTGAAATACACCACAGCATATTATATTAGAAAATGCCTTGTTTGAATATGGAAAAGGAATATCAAGAATGCTGTGTTGCTTTAATTCGCTTGTAAATCCTTTTTTTTGGCATTCTTTTAGCATTTCTAACGATTCGTCAAACCCGAATATATTAAGCCCGGCTTTTGCAAAATTAACGGAGCTTAATCCTGTACCTATTCCAAGGTCGAGAAGATTATCTTTGGGCTTAATATATTGGTAACACATGCCAAAAAGGGCTTCAGGTCCGTAGCTGTTATACTGTTTTGCCTGTAAATCGTAAGTGGCGGCAAACTTATCGTGTGATTTAATGTTATTGGTGTTTTCCATTTTTTATTTGCTTGCTGTATGCTATTGCTTTAGTAACTTTTCTTAAATTTTTGTTAAAAATAATCACAAAAACTTTTTACTCAAAATCTAATTTAATTTATTTTTTAAAAAGCAGGTTTTCATTTCTCAATTCTGGCTTAGGTTTTAAGATTATCAACCAAAAAAAAAATCAATTAGATGCAGCACTTAAAAAATTGTATCGTTATTATAACAAACAATTAAATTAAATTAAACTAAACTTTTAAAAATAGAATATTATGAAAACTCTAAAAAGAACAACAGCACTAATTATTACACTGATATTTATAACAAGCTTAAGTTTAAATGCAAATACAGATGGTAATAAATTTAACAGGATTAAAAATCGTATTAGCAGCTTTATGGATTATCCAAACATTGCTAATGAAAAACAAGAAACAAGGCTAGTATTTGCCGACATTTCGATTAGCGATGAAGGTAAAGTTGTTATTAACGAAATTTACGGACATGATGGCTATAAAGAATATGTTATAGCTCAATTGGATAAAATTCAGATTAACCCTAAAAACTGTACGAAAGACAAATCGTTATTATTTAAATTTACTTTTAAGTAGAATTTTTCATAGAGCTTTTGTTAACTTAAGGGTCCGATATTTTTCGGACCTTTTTTTTTGGACTAAAGCCCTATTTTTACAATATTTATATCCCCGCCTTAAAAGACGGGGCAACTGATAACCTTATGCTTACGCCTTAACTTAATGACATTGAGCGTGTGGTAGCGGGGGAAATTACAAATTCTGCAGAGTAGGGGTTATGCCTTCTGAATTAAGGTTGCCTAATGAAATTGTAAATATTTCACCACTAGAATTATTGTCACCGGAACTCATTACGGTTTGAATATGCAAATTATTGATAGATAGAGTATCGAACTTCGATTTTATTTCACCAATTTTTAATAAATCAACAGTTAGTATATTTTTATCAATTTTCTTAAACAATACCGTTTGTATTTTATTATTTTTCTTTTTGTATTGTTTTAAAAAATTAAATCTATTAAAATTATCGGTATTTATTATTTGCAGATTCTCTATTCCATTTATTTCTTCATTAAACCAAGAAACTGTATTATCATCAATAAGAAATCTGTCTAATTTATCTTTTGCCATTATCCTTGCATTGTTAATAATTGATGGACCATAGTGGTTATTTATAACGTGCTTAGGAATATGATGAGAATAAGAATAAATATCGTCATAGGTTAAAGAGTACCTTAGGGTTATTTCTCCAACAACATTTTTTGTATCTTTTAGAAAATCCTTGCTACAATTATAACGTTTTATGTTTGCTTGAAAATAAATAGCAAATACCAATGCTTGAAAAGGAGTGTCAAAAATTTGAAAACCGCCATCACCTCGATCTATGAAATATTCATTAAAATTTTCTACAGTTATAGATGGAAATAAAAAAGGTTCATTTACTAGGCAATTGTCGATTGTTGTATAATATAGTCTTTTAAATAAATATGGAATTAATGTTTGTTCTAATAATGGATATTGACTGTACCTATAAATATCAATACCAAGAACTGCTTTTTTGCTAAAATAATTTTTCTTTAATTCTTCTTCAATCTCTGTTTTGTGAATTTTAGAAACGCCTGTTTTCTCATTTTTTTCACATTTATTAAGTTTCTTAACTAATTGCTCTATTTTAGTGTTAGTTAATTCTTTCATAATACAAGTTATTAAATTGTTTTATTTTTATCAAAAATAACAAAAATAAAAGACTTGCAAAATAGCTATGAAAAAATAAATGCCTAATGCCAATGCTATCCGATATTAGTAGTTAAAAAACTTCTTTTTATTTGCTTCAAAATTATAATCCGCAGAGCGGAGGAACGAGATACAATTGCGCATCAGCGGGGTTATTTTTCAAGATCACTTTTAATAATTTTCCAAATATCATTTTCCTTTTTAAATTCCAAAATAACAGTAGGTCCATTCATTCCATAACGGAATTTAATGTCAGCAGTTTCAGTTTCTATAGTAAAATTCAAAAAGTCTATATGATTCCTTATATTTCTGAAAAACATGTCCTCTTTTGACATGAATGTTACTTTATTTCCATATTTATATAATTCTAAATTATTTGGTACTAAATCATTGTCAACTATAAATAATTGTTGCTTTTCTTCATATTCTATGTTGGAATAATACATCTGTAATTCCTCGAAGTCAATAGATTTTTGAATCACGTTTTGTTTGTCTTGGAGAGTCTGTCCTTCGACAAATAAACTTAATAAAATTGGTAACCAAATTAATGTTAACTTTTTCATGCTAATTTTTATTAATTGTTTATTAGTTTACATTTTTATAATTGCTTGTAAACCTGCTGCTGCGGACATGTTGTCCGTACCTTATTTAAAGCCCCGACAACATGTAGGCGCTAGCTGGGCTTCTCTCCATTAATCATAATAAAATACAGTGTATAATTTAAATTTTCCATTTATTTTTTTAAAATAAAAGAACTTATATGCTCCGCTTCCAACAAAAAAATATCCATTATTTTCACCACCTGTTAAATTTTCTGTATCAGTCATAATTTCAACTGTCTTGGTATCAAACAATGAATTAAAATTACTGTAAAATTCATTTTCATCTTTTCCAATCAAACCACTGCCTTCTGAAAAATCTATCATATCAACCAATTTGCTGGTATCCTTTTCAGTCACAGTATTTTTAAATTCAGTCCAGAAAGTTTTTATTTCAGACGTTTGAGAATGAACTGTTGTAATTAGTATAGCTAAAACAAAAGTCGTCAAAATTTTCCCCACCATATTAAATATTTTTCAATGATTATATTTTAAATTTAGATGCTTTACAATGCCGTGTGTTATAGCCTTTGCTTTCTTGTCCATTGTTTCTTTTTAACCTTCAATTTCAGAATATTTGATAAAACAATAACCCCATCAATATTATAGGAAAAGTAAAGACATGTTTCATTTAGATATTCTTCTTGTCCTGAAAAAGGTACATGAATTGGTGATTTTGGTGGAGAAGGGTGCCCTGACCAATCCCACATATATTTATCAGAGAAACACAATTTTTTAAGTGTGGCACTAAATACCAATATTTCTTCATTTGGCTTTAGCTTATAGGAGGAATTTTTTATGGCAGGAATTTCAAATTCCCACATATGCAATGGCCATCTATGATTACAAGTAGAAAGCATAAAATTTTTGAAAATCAAAGTGTCTATCAAAACAGTATTCTTTGATTTGTTTACAAACCGGCATTTAATATATGCCGATGTGTCTGTTGCTGGATAATAGGTATTAATATTAGATTCAATAACTAACTGGTACTTTATGTTTAGCTTGCTAAGTGAGTCTATGTTTTTCTTTTGTAATAAAAAAAGGCTGACTTTCTCAATAGAAAGTTTTTCAATTTGAGCGCTACATATTGCTGATAGAAAAAATAAAATGCAAATAATAATGTAATGTTTTTTTGTATTCATTTTTTTGGTTTTTCAACAAAGAATCAATAATCGCGCCATAATTCTACCGCTGCTGCGGACATGTATATACCGTGTTATGGGCTTTTTTTATTGCAATGAGTAATCCCCTGTACCATTAAAGGAAGTTAATGAGATGGTAGTAGTCCATGTGCCTGAAGTTCCCGAAGAACTTGTCCCATCTGCATCTTGAGCCCCAGAACCTGCCGTAAGTGTATTGTCAATTACCGTTGTCCCATCTGCATCTTTTACTACTAATTGAAAACTACCACTGGTAGCATCTATTGCCATATCCCAACCTATAGTTGTATTATTATTAGTGAAAGAGACTGTTTTTGATGCCGTTCCTCCTGCGCCACTAAGATCTCCTGATGTGTTATTAGCTGAAATATTAATTGTAGGGATTAAAATAATTAAAGGATAAGTACAACTTCCATCATCTTTCTTTGCTTTTTCATCGTAATTGTCAGCATTAACATCAATACATCCTTCCTTTTTACAACTCGTAAAAGTTGAAGTTATTCCTATACATAAAATTGCAATAGTTATAAATTTCACTGATTTTCTCATAATTTTAAGATTAATTAATTATTTATTTGTACTTACTCATTTGGCCTTTCAGTATCCGCCCTGTTTTTAGTGTAGTTGCTAGTCTCTACTTATTTTTTTTACAAATCCCCCAAATATACAAAAAAAATAAAAGACCTGCATTAGGTGTATGAAAAAAATATACCATTAATAATTAAGTAAGCTGCTGGGGCGGACATGTTGTCTGTACCTTATTTAAAGCACTATGGATACGAGCTACAAGCTCGCACCAGCTGGGGTCATTCTTTATTCTTTTTTAATTTTCGTTTATATCGTTTAATATTCATATCAACTGCATCCTGTAATGTAAATATTAAACTAATCAGATGTTGATCTGTATTTGTTTTTAAAAATGGTAATGGAACATCTTTTAATCCATTTTTCTGGACATCACAAATAGTATAAATTACTTTTCTTGATGATTTTTCTATTAAATAAAAATGCATTTGAGATAGAGTATTATGGGAATTCTTTGGTATAGCAATAACAAAAAATCCTCCGCTGGCAATAGCAATGGCTGAATTAGCTAAAATATTAACTGCAATAACTTTGCCCACATTATCGGGGTATATTGTTTTATTTCTCCTATAAAAAGCCTCATGAACAATAAAGCAAATATATTTTTCAGGAAATGTATCGATCATAGATAATAATAAGTGAGAATTAATAGCACTATCTTTTCCGGCATATTTTTTCAACTCATTTATAATAAGAAAATTATTATTTAAATTTCTATTAATATCAGAAGTGTCCTTATCTTTCTTTAATGAATTTATTTTTCCTATTTCATATAATTTGCTATATATATTATTATTAGCTTCTGCTGAACCAAAGAGATCTATTCCGAATTTATTTTCAACATCTTTACAACTTATTACTACAATTGGTTCAGGATAGTAATGAATTTCTCTCAAGTCAATAATTTCTTTAAAAGCAGGCTTAATTTTTTGAGAATAAAGTAATAATATGTTAGATAAAAATAAAACTATTATAACAAACGCTCTTATCATGTACATAAATAATTAATTAAGTTTATTTAACAAAATTAAGAAAAAAAAGAAAACTCTCCTTTGATTTTTGATTTACATAAAAACCTCACGAAAGATTGACTTAGTAGAATGCTTTGCATTTTACTTCGTCGAATTTCATTTCGAGCCCTTGCTACCGCACGAATCTTTCGTGTGGTTTTTCTTAGGAACGCGATATAATCGCGCACCAGCGGGGGCCTTTCAGTATCCGCCCTGTTTTTAGTGTAGTTGCTAGTCTCTACTTATTTTTTTTATAAATCGTACAAATATACCAAAAAAATAAAAGACCTGCATTAGGGTTATGAAAAAAAATTACCATTAATAATTAAGTAAGCTGCTGCTGCGGACATGTTGTCCGTACCTTATTTAAAGCCCCGAAAACATGTCGTCGCTAGCTGGTTTCACCACACGCTACAAAGAATGCGGTAGCGGGGTTTGTTAGCGGCTGATTTTATTAAAATGTTTCTTTTCCTTATGCTTACCATCTGCTCTCAGAGTGACTTGATTGAAATGAATGATTGGTGATGTTCTAACTCGTTCAATAAAACCGAGAGAGATTCGATCTTGGCCTTCTTGCAATTTTTTCAACAAGGTTCCAACGCCATTAACAGACAAATTAAGATTCGATGCAACATCTTTAAGACTAATCCCCATGTAAGGGCTTAAAGAATGGACAACTTCATTCCTTAATAGTTTTAAACTTTTAAAGTTATCCCATGCTATAGTTTGCTTTAAATCTTCAAAACTAAAATTGCAGAACTCATTTATAAAAATCTCTAATCTTTCTTCAGTATTTCTGGATTCCTTCAAATTATTAAAATTCTCGGTATCCAACCCGTTAAAACTAAATAACAATATGTGTCTATTGATATAAGAGTCAATTAATGCCAATGAAGAAAATAAATATCCTCTATAATTTCTGCTACACATTACAAAATCATGATATACACTTTCTAAACAAGTTTCTTCCTTATAAAATTCAATGTCTTCTGACAGATCTAATTCACTAGGTTCATTTCTACAAGGTCCTTTTAACTCCTTTCTGTAACCAGCCCATTCCGTTGTAAATTTCATTTGCCAATTAGGAGTTGATGTTCCAAATGTGCCACCAAATACATTGTCTTGTCTGTCAAGGTCAACCTGAATAAAACTACAAATTCCAGAAGTTCTTACTTCATTAACTAGTTCGTAATATTTTTTCTTTTCTTCTTTCTTTCCTTTGTTTCGTATAATATATTGCTGATTTCTTCCTTTTGTAGGTAGAATTATATTTAGTTTATCTAGTATGTCATCAACTATTTTTACAGATTCTTTATTTGAAAGCCTTGGTTCTTGCTGTATTAAAAACGGAGGTTTTTCTTCCATGTTTTGTTATTTTTTTTTCGGCATCTTAGTTTCAAATGAACTAGTCAATTCCTCCATTTCAATCCAATGTAGCGTTAAGTCAATCAACTTTTTTAAATCTGCTAAATCTTGTCCTGCCCAAATTCTTACATAATGGGTTTCATCATTACCAAGCCATGCAGCTCGTTCTGCTACTTTTTTTATTTTTGCATCTATTATATCTTCCTTGATACAACTCCCTAAAAACTTTTTTTTAATGTTATCCTCTTTTTTAGGATTGTTCTTAATTAAATAGTCCTTGATTAAAAACTCAAGTGCTTTGCGATATCCTACACCACAAATTTCTGTCAAGTTGTGTTGTTCAGCAAATGAAGCTTCATTAAATATTTTTATGAAAGATGGAGAGATTGATTGAATTTCTTCTGAAAATGTTGTTTCAGTTGGATCACCGATGTTACAATGACTGAAGTTGAAGTATTCCCCATAATCATGGTAGTAACTGCCAATAAATGCTTTTTTACAATCTAAACTTGGGCACCTATATATTATTTCCAAGTACTCATCTGATAGATTGTCTCCTATAATAATAGGATCAATTGACTTGTGGCAGTATGGGCAATCGTTAGGTATTTCATTAACACAAGCTTGTTTGTTATTTCCTACTTTGATTTTTATCATCGTATCTGTTTTTTACATTGTGCACAACTAGTATATAACAGGCATTAATGCCTGTTATCTACCTTATAGCCCACTTTGTTAATTTTTTATAAATCATACAAATATACAAAAAAAATAAAAGACCTGCAAGTACGGTTATGAAAAAAAATTACCATTAATAACTAAGCAATAGTTGCAGGCCTTTTAAATTTATATGTGTTTTAAATTGTAATCATTGCCACATTGCTTTGCAAGCCTATTTCTTTGCCATCAATTACCCCTACTGGTGCGGATTAGTGAATGAAATCTAAAATGTCTCTATAATTTTCTGTATTAAAATTAACTATTGTATCAATTGAATGTTCCTTTACAGAAATCAAAGTAACATTACTTATATTGAGATTATAATTACTCATATTCTCTAATGAATCAAATAAAACATTCTTACATGCCTTAATTTCATTAGTAATAATCTCAGGGTTAGAATATATAATAGTGATACTCTTGTTATACTTTAACAATTCAACTCCATTTAAAACATCAATTGTTTTCTCTAAACAAATAAAACATCCTTTTTTCGGAATAAAAATATACTTATGATCATTTTCATCAATATTTTCATCAAAAGTTTTTTTCAAATAATTAGATAGAGGAAAGATATCTCTATTTTCTATTGAAGAATTACTAGTACAGTAAGTAAACAAGAATAAAATAATGGTAGAGCAAATAACTTTTCTGTAATACATAAATTTACTAATTAATTTTAAATAAAGATAAATGATATGTTTTGCAATTAAAAATATCATCAGTCATCTTACCAATATAAATTCCTTTTTTAGAAGGATAAAACATATAAGGATAAAATTTATCCTTATCAAATTTTTGTTCATTTAAAATTTTAAAATCACCATCCATTATTATAACCGACCAATCATGAAATCTATTTACGGTTCCATCCTCTTTCTCAAAATTAGTAGGTAACATAACAAGCCTATAATACAAACTTCTATACCTATCATAAATTAAATTATGATACCTTCCCTGACTCATTTTAAACTTTTTAATGTTGCTTTTATTTGATTCATTAATTGTTTGAATTGTATCAAGATAAACACTCCTAACAGGCATAATGGTTTCATTACCATCAACATCAATCTGATAAAGATTATGTGAAACTCCAAATGAATATACTAAATCATTTTTTCCCGTAACAATCCTTGCTGCCCAATAATCTAAATAATCTAAATCAGGTAAGTAGCAGTCTGGGAAAAACCCTTTATCATTAATTACTTGATTACCATTAATATTTATTTCAACCTCTAATGGTGTTTGATAATACAGGGTTCTATCATCATTGTAATTCATATTAATATCAGTTCTTGAAGATGATGTGTATATCACACCATTTTTAAATAAGATTTTATGTGTTTTATTTGCACATAAAACATAATTTTTATTATCCATATATAATGGGCAATCAATAACCCAATCATTGATTATTTTACCTTTTTTATTCAATAAGACAATGCAATTACATTCAGGCAATAAAGTAAAAATACTATCTAAGTTATGAATATAGATGTGAGAGTTTGTATAATAGTCTTTTTTAAATGAATATCTACTAAACAAACTATCTAATTGGATTATTAATCCATCTTCAATATCTAAGAGATTATAAAATATTATTTTTTTATTCTGAAGATGATATAAAAACAATGAATCATTATGATAATATGCATTTGCCCATGAATTTGGAAGATTAATTTTTATATCAATATTATTAGATAATATTAATTCTGGCTTTTCTTCACAAGAATTAAATAAAAACATTGCAACTAATAACAAGAATATCTTAATAACAATGTCTTTATTTAATATCTTTGAGAAATAGTACATTTAATTAAAATTAAATTTCTGATAAATCAAGTACTAAAGTAATATATTGTTCTCCTGCTTCAAATCTTCTTGGGTCTAAATCATTTGGAACACAATGAAAAAATTCCAATTTTTCTTTTTTATTTAAAGTGATTATTAATTTATTATCTTCATCAGTTAGTCTATCTAAATAATCACTTAAACTTTCATCATAAAGCTCTGGCCATAATTCAGAAGCTCCATTATTAGAGAAAAAATCATGTTCTGTCCTGTTAACAATAGAACTCTTTAAATCATTATAAACTCCACGCAAACCTGGAGTAACAACAACATCTTCACTTGCACAACTTAACGCAGGCCTTTTACAAACAGGAATTACAGGGTCATCCCAGTCATTATAAGTTCTACCTATAAAATCTTCTGGGTCAGCTTTTGTTTGAAGTGCAATATTGCCCGAATTAGTTGTTTGGGAAACAATTTCTTCTTCCTCTTTACTACAACCATTAAAGATTAACATTGATGATACAATCATCAAAATTAAAATAAAAAATACTTTTTTCATTAAAATAAAATTTTTAAATATTGCCTACTCTATTTAAAGCTTTTCGGCTTCCGCTTTAATAATACAAAAATAAAAGACCTGCAAGTACGGTTATGAAAAAAAATTACCATTAATAACTAAGCAATAGTTGCAGGCCTTTTAAAAGCCTCACCCAGCCTCCCCAAAGGGAGGAGAAGTCCCCTTTGGGGGATTAGTGGGCTGTTTATTTTACTCCGTTTTTCTAAGTGCCACATCCAAGCGTTTAGTTTCGCCCTCGTGCAGTGTAAAATCTATTTCAAGAGTATCGTAATTTTCTAATGAAAATTTAATAGTATAAGAATTAGGTTCAAGGTCTTCGAATCTATAATATCCTGTGGCAGTAGTTGTTTTTACTGTGCTTGCTAATTCTTTTGCCGGACGGAATTTTATTTCAACTTTTACATACTGCAAAGACTTGCCTGTTTTCTTGTTGGTAACATTGCCGTAAAGTGGTATGTGTGTTGTTTGGCTATCGTCAATATTTCGTAATCGGTGGTATTTATCATAAACCTTTACATTTATTTCTTTGTAATGCTCCATATCGCGGTCCATAGAACGTTTTAGTATTTGTAAAGCCTGGGGTATTAATTTTTTGATATTTGCAGTTGCAATTGTTTTTTCTTTTCGTACTTGGGCAGGCACCAACAATATTTTTGAGTATGCTTTGGTAATATTGCTTAATTCTACCAATTCGTCGGCGGTTACATTGTATGGCTCCAGTTCTTTTTTGTATTTTTCTGCCTCAACAATAGTTGTATTGCTGTAATTTACAATATCGGCATCGCTCATTGCTTTTACCTTAGAAATTGGGACTTTAAATTGGTTGTAAAGTTCGTTTTTACCACTATCGGAGGCATAAGAGCATATACTCGATGTTATATTTACATCTAAGTTTGCTAAATCTACTTTTATTTTCTTTTTGTTTTCGGTATATCCCGTATTAACGAAATTTTGTTTTATTTCGTTTTCTTTTATGTCTTTTAATATTTGTCTAATTAAATCGACATGATCTTTAAGAACTGTGTTCTCTTTTTCTAATTCGGGATTTTGGTCGAAAAATGCAACAACTTCTTGCATCATTTTTACTTCTACTTTTTGATAATCATTCATTTTTTCTTAGTTTAAAAATTTATAATTAATTAATTTTGAGTATATATTGCTGTAATTCTGTATTTTATACATAAAAACACATTCATGAGTTGGCTCAAACCGTTCTTGAATGGACTTAAACCGTTCATGAATGGGCTCAAACCGTTCTTGAATGGGCTCAAACCGTTCTTGAATGGACTTAAACCGTTCATGAATGGGCTCAAACCATTCATGAATGGACTCAAACCGTTCATGAATGGGTTCAAACCGTTCATGAATGGGCTCAAACCGTTCTTGAATGGACTCCAACCGTTCTTGAATGGACTCCAACCATTCTTGAAATGCTATTGTGCTATGTTGCCTTGTTATTTTACTATTGTTAGTTTGTATTTTAATAATGTAATGATTAAAAAACTGTAGCAACATCTCCCAAAATCTATATGTATAAAAGCAAATTGTCATTATCCTATTACTTCTTTAATTTTTACAAAGGGTATAACGTCAAGGTATCCCATATCTATTAATTTGTTTTCGCTAAGTTGTTTTAGTTCTTGGGCTTTTAGTATGTCTTTTTTGTTAATTGGCATACATATATCACTAATTCCTTTGCCTGTGTAGCAAATAAGTTTTGTTTTATCGTGCGAAATTCGTTTAAAGCAGTATGGCATCATTATTCCGCTGTGTAATTCTAATTGTCCTATAGCTTGTTTTGATTTTTCTTGCATATTTTATTTTATTTTAATCTTGTAACTTGTATCCTGTATCAAATCACAATTTTCCACTTTTCTATCTATCCATTTTTCAATTAGCAACAGCAAATCCATTTTGCGTAGGGGTTTCTGTATTATTTCATTGCATCCGGCTTTAATACATTTTTCTTTTACACAATTATCGTAATTCATTGTTTGTATAAGTATTGGGATGTTGGTTTTTATTTTTTTTATTTTTTCTGTTGCAATATCTCCGTTTGCAAAGGGCATTTTATAGTCTAACAAAACCAGCGATACATCTTTGTTTTGTTTGTATAGCTTAACTGCCTGCTCGCCGTTGTATGCGTTTATTATTTCTATGTTTGTTTGTTTTAAAATTTCTTTTACAAGCATTAAAGTAGTGGTGTCATCGTCGGCTATTAGAATTTTTTTATTTTGCCAGATATTTACAAATCGATTTTCGCTATTTGCTTCTTTTTTTTCTGCTATCATATCAAATAATTTTTCAATTTTTGTATGAAGGAAAAAAACTTCCCCCTCTATATATAAGATGCAGAATTTGAAAAATGTTATCAGTAAAAAATTAATTATTTAAAAAAAAAGCTTGTAAGTAGTTTAATGCGTGCGAGAAAAAAGTTGAAAACTTTTTCAGTTTTTTTTATTTTTTGAGGTGTATTTGAAGAAAAAATAGACCAAAAACGATAAAATCACTATCGAAAATAGGATTTTTAGATAAAAATAGCTGTTAAATTTTGTTTTAATTGGCGAAATATTTCCAATTAAAATATAATTTGACCAGTAATATGGATGTGCATCGTCCTTAAAAAATGTGTTTGCCAAATAATCGGTTTTTGCGTTTTGCAGTGCTTCATCTTTTTGCAGTCCGGTGTTTATGTTGTTGTAAAATTTACTTATTAGTTGTGAGCCAAAATAATCGTTTACATCCCATAGTGTAAGCACTATTGCGGGGCAACCTGTGTGTATAAATGCGCGTGCCAAATTATATAATCCTTCGCCACTGTACAATTTTCCATAGCCTGTATTGCATCCGTTAAGCACCACCAGCGATGCTTTTAATTGCATATTGTAAAGTTCGTAGGTGTTTAGGCAATTATCTTCAATGGTATCGGGCGTGTATGTAAAAAAGAATTTAGACAGTAATGGGTTTTCGTCGCTAATGCTTGTGTGCATTGCCAAATGCAAAATATTGTATTTGCCGGCATTTTGTTTAAAATAATGCTCGCTGGCTTCATCGCCAACAAAGTTTTTTCCGCCAAACATCTCGCTAATGTATTTTGTTTCTGTTTTAGCGTATTTAATATGCTTAAGCAAATCTTTGTGTTTCAAATATTCCTTATCGGTTTCTTCAATATTTTCTAAACGCAGATAATCGGGGGCAAAGGCTGCCAGCTTGTTGTTATTGTAGCGTTTTTTATTGTTGTGCATATATTTTAAACTTGCACTGTATGTGTACGAAATTGCATTATTATAAATTAAATATTGCAGATTTTTATAATCGCACACATCTGCTTTATCGCTTTTAATAAGCACCCCAAACGGTATGTATAGCAGTTTATCATCGGGTACAATTATTAGTTTTTTGTTTTTTATTTTTTCCCTTGCCGGATATATCAGCAAATCGTGCAATTTTTTCGATGCCGACGTAAATTTATTAAAGCTTTGTTCCGAAGTGTTGAGCTGCTCCACACATTCTCTTAAATCTAATATGTTTTCAACAAATGTGCTGTCAATGATGTTTACTATTAGCTGCGTGCTTTGCTGCTCTATTACAAAACAAATTAGCAGTGTGTCTGCCATGCAGTATTCAAGCAATACCTCGTTGGGCTGTAGTTTTGTTTGTAAATTACTTAATGATATTGTGCTGTTGTTACAACTTCTGTTTTTATATAAGGGGTAGTTTTGTTCGGTAAACATTTTTAGTTTATCGTGTTTTTGCATTAAATTGTTTATTCTTTTTTGCTGATAATTGTAGTTGCCTTTATTGGTTTTTGATTGTATTATTGATATTGCCGATTTTATTTTTTTATCGTAGCTATATAGTTTTGCCAGTGTTTTGTCGGTTTTTATTGCTTCAAGTTCTGCCATCGATTTGTATAGCAATGATGCTTTTCCTTTTTCGGAATACTCAAACAGCTTGTTCAGATATTTTTTATTGGAGCTTACTTTATATAATTCGTAAATTGTTTTTAGTGCATTGTTAACGGTTTCTTTATAGTTGTTGGCAAAGCTTAAATTACTTTCTTCGCTAAAAAACTCGTTTCTCGATTTATCAATTAATGCAAATGTAAGTTCAAAAGTTTCAAAACTTGCCATAAGGTTTTTCATTTCTCCTGTTTGCTTATATAGCAGATAAAAAGCATTGGCTTTGTACCTTATAGCGTAAAGCAATTCTTTGTTTAATACCAAGTGTTCGGCTTTTGGATTTGAGTAGATGTTTGTATCTGTAAATTCAGGAATAACAGCTATAATACTTTTTTGAAAATACTCAATTCCATTTTTATATTGCTCTGTGTGTTTGTAGAAATATCCCAGGTAATTCAATGAATTAGAGATTACTATAGTATTATCGGGGCATTGTTCTAAAGTTAAATTATGAGATTTTAAAAATAATTTTTCACTCTTATCAAATTCTTTATTGTTATAACATATTAATCCATAGCTTTTGTATGCAGTTGATAGTTGGTATTTATATTTTTCGGGTTCTTGTTCATATAGCAGTATGGCTTTTTTATAGTAAATCAGTGCAGTATCTTTTTGTTTAAGTTCATTATAAGAATAAGCAATATCAGAATATAACTTGCCCAAATAGTTTATGTATTTTTTTTTAGAATATAATTTTGTTGCCTGTTTTAAATATTCAATTGCTTTGGTATGTTTTTTCTGAAAAGCATAATTATTACCAATAAGGTGCAGTAAATATCCTTCAGTGGCAGGGTCGTTAATATTATTGTTTCTGATAATAAATAATGATTTGTTGTAATACAGGTCAGATTGATAAAAATCTCCATTATCTTTATATTTATGACCAAGTTCACATAAGGAATCAATGCTTGTATAAAAATCCTTAAATTTTAAAGAGTCGTTATTATTATATTGAAATGCAAAAAGCAGATTAAAAGAAAAGCCAAAAACTATAAATAATAATACTTTTAATTTCATTGAATACCGTTCATAGCCTTCTAACCACTTTTAGCAATCTGAAAAGCTTTTATTACATATTAATCGCCTAAGGCGGACTCTTGGTATAGAGTTATAATCATAAACTTACCCCAAGTCTTAGTTCCTCCCCTTTGGGGAGAGCCTGTCCCGAATTTCGGGATTAGGAGGGGCCTTTATTAATACAACAAACATACAAAACATAAATAAAAAAAGCAGGACAATTGCCCTGCTTTATATTTAATATCTTCCTCCCCCCGGTCTTTGTGGTGGTGTTGGAGGTGGATCAGGTGGCGGATCAGGATCTGGTATTGGGTCTGGTGTCCTTAACAAATAAAGCAAATCATCTAATTTCATAATGCTAAAGTATTAAATAGTGCCTACTCTCTTAATGCTTTTCGGCTTCCGCATTTTATTTTTTTATTTTAATTTTTCCAGTATTTCTTTTGCTTTGCTGTTGCAGTAATAACTGCTGCTTGCAAGTTCTTCAAATGCCTTAATGGCTTCTTGGTTATTTTCTACTTTGATATAACTAAGTGCGAGATACCATTTTATTTTGTCAATTAAAATATGGTTTTTTTTGCCAGATATGCTTTCAAGATTTTGTATTGCTTTATCAAATTTGCCTGTTTCGATATATGCCATGCTTAAATAAAATTTTGCTTTAATATTTTCGGTATCCTCTAATAAAACCTTTTCAAGTATTATTATTGCATTATCGTAGTGATGCAGGTCGTATTGTATCAGCCCTTCCGATAAAGTTGATATATTATCGTTTCCGCTTCTTGATAATTCACCTGAATAAGTAAATTTATAATATTGAGCAAATAACTCATCGTTAGTCATTTTTTTAACATACAATTGCGAAACAATTATACTTGCAACAAGTATTAATATTACTGCGGCAGCAGCATATAAAATTAGTTTGCTTGTTTTTTTCTTCCCACCGCCCTGAGCTTGTTGTTCAATTTCATGCTCAATATTTTCTAAAGTCTTGTGATACGATAATAGATCTTTATCATTAAGAAATTGATTTAACGATTTTTGTAGTTCAAATTCTTTTTTCAATTCAGAATTTTGGTTTAATTCTTTTTCAAAGGCAAGTTTTTCGCTTTCGTTCATTTCTCCTTCAAAAAAGGCGTAAACCTTGTCAAAATATTTGTTTTTTGTTTTCATTTTCAATGGCTTTTTCATAAATATCTCTAAAATATTCAAAACAACGTTTTCTTTTTATTCTAATATAACCTTCACTTAATTTCATTCTTTTTGCAATTTCTATATATGAATTCCCTTCCGATTTTAATAAAAAGATCTTTCGGCAATCCGTTTGCAACAGTTTAAAGCATTTTAATATTAATAATAATAGTGATCTTTCTTTTTCATCATTTTTTTCAATATCTTTTTCATCCTCATTCTCATTCCAAATTTCAATTATATCTTTATAATGTACATACTTTTCTAAATCCGATTGTTCTTTTATAATATTTCTGTTTTCAATATTCCATTCATTTATTACGGATTTTAAAATATATTTTTCACAATCTTTTATTTTTATTTCTTTTTCATTTAAGCGTGTTCTGATTTTAATTAAAGCTATCTGAAAAAAATCATCAATATCGTTTTTTATTATTTCATTGCTTTCAAAATATTCTACAATATTTGGTTTAATATTTTCGTATATATATTTTAGTATTTCATTATTGTCATTTTTAATTCCTTCAATAATTTCCTTATCATTAAATTGTCTTTCCTTCATATATAAGATGCAAAATTTGAAAAATGTTATCAGTAAAACTCAAATAATTTGTAAAAAATGCAATATTAATCATTCTATTTTCTTTATGCAGTCTTATTTTAGATAATGTGAAAAAAAATGAAAAAAAATTGAAAAAAAAATAAAAAAGAGAGAGAAAAAGATGAAAAAAGGGTAAAAAGGGGTAAAAAAATAGCTTTAAATTGACAAAATTGATCATTTTTCATCATAAATTTTGGCTTTTTTTATGCTCATTTCTTTCAAATAAAATCTTATTTTTATAGTTTGTAATATTTAGATTTGCAAATATTATGTTTAGAGGTTTACTAATTTTTGTCATACTTTTTTTATCAGTATCTAATATATTTTCTCAAACTATTAGCGGGTATGTGTATAGCGAAGAAAATACTCCCTTGCCTTTTGTAAATATCTATATAAAATATACCCAAATTGGCACAATAACCGACGAAAACGGTAGGTTTTTTCTGCAACTTGACGAAGGCGATTATGAAGTTGTATTTTCTACTTTAGGATATGAATCGAAAACCTTACCTATATTAATTTATAAAAAGGATTTAGTAAAAAATATCTGGTTAGAATCTTCGTTTTATGAAATTTCACAAGTAGAGGTGTCAAGCAAAAGGCGTGACCCTGCTTATGAAATAATTCAAAATGCAATAAAATTTAAAAAAGAAAATAACAAATCGGTGCAAACCAGCAGGTGTAATGTATATATAAAAGCAAAGGAGATAATTTCGGAAAAAGAAAGGAAAAGAAGAGAAAAACTTAAAGAGCAGGATAAAATAGAGGAAGAAAACAGCGATAAAGAAATTGAACCCGAAGATCCTGAAAAAAAACTAAAGGCTGAAGAACGAAAACGCAAAGCAGAACAAAAAAAATTAGCCCATAGTATGAATATGGTTGAAATTCAGATGCAACGCAATTATCAATATCCAAATAAAGTAAAAGAAATAAGACAAGCATATACCAAATATGGCAATAGCAGAGGTTTGTTCTTTTTAAATTCAAGCGAGGCAGATTTTAATTTTTATAATAATTTGATAAGGATTGATAACCTTAATGAAATTCCTTTGATCTCTCCTTTAAATCCAACATCAGTTATTTCATATAAGTTTAAACTGATAAATTCGTCTGTTTATAAAAATCAGTTGGTGTATCATATAAAAGTAATTCCCCGAAAAAAAGGCAATGCTACATTTCACGGTTATATTGATATTGTTGATGCTTCGTTTGCAATAAAGTCTGTTGATCTGGCAATTGAAAAAGGAGGATTGATGTTTTACGATAATTTTACTGTTAAGCAGAAATATGATATAATTAATGATTCGATATGGATAATTACAAGGCAGGAATTTGATTATTTTACAAAAGCGGGAAAAAGAAATTTTAAAGGAAATACAGTTGCAAAATACGATAGTATAGAACTAGGCGTAAAATATCCCAAACGATATTTTAAAAACGAAGTATCTGTAACTACACAAGAAGCCTACGAAAGAGATTCTTCATACTGGGAAGATATAAGACCGGAACCGCTATCGGTAGAGGAGCAACGCATTATTTTTATTCAGGATAGTATTAAGGCGGTTTATAATACTAAAGAATATCTCGATTCTATAGACAGGGCTTATAATAAAGTTACTATAGGAGATTTGGCATTATGGGGCGTTGGGTTTTTTAATCGCGAAAAAAAACGACATATAATGTTCCCTTCTGTAACAAGCCTTGTTAATCCATTTTCGATAGGGGGTATGAGAGCCGGATTTTATTGCTCGGCTTTTCAGAAATTTGAAGATCACAGCAGTATTTATGCATATACAAGTATGCATTACGGATTTAGAAATCAGGATGTAAAAGGACGCCTGTATACAAGATATTTATACAATGCTATGAAACAATCGAGCATTTCTTTAAGCACAGGCTTAGGTTTTGATGAAATTCAGTCCAGTCAGTCTTTTACAGGTTTAATGGATAGAGCAAACTATGTGGAATCGCTGTTTTTTGATATATATCATAGCACAGAATTATTTAATGGGTTTTATTTTGGAGCATCGGTTTTTGCACAGAATTACAAACCTATAGATTCTTATGAGTTTGGTCCTATTAGTGAAAATTTTGTTGAAAATAATGTCCCGCGTTCTTTTGAGCCTTACAATCAATTTTCAATATCATTATCTTTTTCGTATGTGCCTTTTCAAAAATATATGACAGAGCCAAAAAGAAAAATAATACTTGGTAGCGATTGGCCAAAATTTACTTTCAGAGTAAGACAAGGAATACCGGATATTATTAATAGTGATGTAAATTTCACATATATTGCAGGTTCAATAAGTCAGACATACAAAATAAGTACTTTAGGCTCTTCAACAGCAAAAGTTGCAAGCGGAAAATTTATAAGCACAAAAAAAATGCATTACGAAAATTATAAAATATTTCCACGTGGCGACGATTGGTTTTTTTCTTCACCAATGCAAAACCAATTACAGGATACTACTCTAATTACCGATGATGTGTTTTTTGAAGCTCATTATGTTCATCATTTTAATGGAGCATTGCTTAATAATATCCCTTTTATAAAAAAGATAAAGGTTTTTACTACTGCAGGGGCAAATTACACATATATACACGATGTTAAATATCATTATATTGATTTTTATGCAGGACTTGAAAAATCGATAAGAATTCAACGACAGCGATTCCGGCTTGGAGTATATTTTGTTTATGGAGGTTCAAACAACAGAACCACAAGACCTACAATTCAGTTTTCAATAAGTCATTATAATAAACGTGAAAAAAGCTGGGAGTATTAAGCGTTTGGGTATGTCACTCTAGGTGAAGCTTTCATTTTATAGCAATGCAAGGCATTTATTTTTTATTTTATTTCTTTGTCCCTTCGGCAAGCTAAGTGTTACTCTTTTGTGTTAAAATTTTATTGATAAATGTAGAATTTTCCAACATTTCGCTAATACTTCAGTCGGTATACTCCATATCATTAAAATAAAAAGCCAAGCTTTTGTTCATTGCAATTGTGGTAGTTCTATTTTGATATTACTTTGGATCATAATAACATTAGGGTGGATTAAAAAATATTTCCTATCTTTATTCTATGGAACTAGAATCATTATTACACTACTTATTACCAAGAGAGTTATTTGAATACTTTGACTTCAAGGAAATCAAA
>Ga0307990_1000363_pt1 | contig 42615 bp, 42 predicted proteins | sample EllFjometagen129_FD_203168 | JGI IMG/M metagenome (GOLD analysis project Ga0307990, IMG submission 203168) | Marine microbial communities from Ellis Fjord, Antarctic Ocean - #129 | ecosystem: Environmental > Aquatic > Marine > Unclassified | place: Southern Ocean | collected 2014-10-08
TACAGTTCATAAAACTCTGTTTTTATTATATACATTATTTAAACTTTTTACATCATTGGCATTCCTCCACCCATTCCCCCCATACCACCCATAGACGGTCCCTGAGAATGTCCTCCATCATCTTTGCTTGGTTTATCACAAATAACAGTTTCAATGGTTAGAAACATAATAGCAGCGCTAGCAGCATTCTCTAAAGCAGAACGAACAACTTTAGTAGGATCTATAATTCCCGCCTTAACTAAATCTTCAAATTTATTAGCACTAGCGTTATAGCCAAAATTCTTTTCACCAGCCTTATTAGCTTCAATGATCTTATAAAGCACCAGAGATCCGTCTTGACCAGCATTTTGAGCAATTTGTTTAATAGGTTCTAAAATAGCTTGATCAACAATAACAGTCCCTGATTTATCTTTTTTATTATCAGCTAACTCACTAAAAGCTTCACCAGCCTGAGCTAAAGCTAAACCTCCACCTGGAACAACACCTTCTTCTTGGGCAGCTCTAGTGGCATGTAGGGCGTCTTCAATTCTATCTTTTTTCTCCTTCATCTCAGTTTCAGTAGCTGCTCCCACCTTTATAACCGCCACTCCACCAGATAACTTAGCTAGTCTTTCTTGTAACTTCTCTTTATCAAAATCAGAATCGCTGCTAGCAATTTCATTTCTTATCTTTTCTACTCTATTTTTTATCTCCTTAATCTCTCCTTTACCATCAACTATAGTAGTACTATCTTTAGTGGCCACTACTTTTCTAGCTTGACCTAAAACTTCCATCTCTACCTTATCTAATTTTAAACCAATTTCTTCAGAAACTACTTTAGCACCAGTTAAAATAGCAATATCTTCTAGCATTTCTTTCTTTCTATCACCAAATCCAGGAACTTTAATTGCTAGAACATTGAAAGTACCTCTAAGCTTATTAACTACAAATGTTGCCAAAGCTTCGCCTTCTATATCATCAGCAATTATCACTAAATCTTTTTTACCAGATTGTGCAATTTTCTCTAACAAAGGTAAAACATCTTGAACTGAAGAAATTTTCTTATCAGTTAAAAGAATTAAAGGATCAACCATTTCTGCCTTCATTGAATCAGAGTCAGTTACCATATAAGGAGACACGTAACCTTTGTCAAATTGCATCCCTTCCACAACTTCAACCTCCACTCCAAAGGATTGACCCTCTTCTACCGTAACTACTCCATCTTTACCAACTTTTTCCATGGCTTCAGCAATTTTTTCTCCAATTTCTTTACTATTAGCAGAAATTGAAGCTACTTGAGCAATTTCTTCCTTAGAAGAAATATCTTTACTCATCTTCTTTAAATTATTTAAGATTTTAGAGATTTTAGCTTCAATACTTTCTCTAATTTCAATTGGGCTTACTCCAGCAGCTACTAATTTAAGACCTTCTCTTATCATCGCTTGAGCTAAAATTGTAGCCGTAGTTGTTCCATCTCCAGCACTATCATTAGCACGAGAAGCTACTTCTTTTATCATTTCCGCTCCAATATTCTCAATTTTATCTTCTAATTCTATTTCTTTAGCCACGCTAACACCATCCTTTGTAATAGTTGGCGCACCAAAACCTTTATCAATAACTACATTTCTACCTTTAGGTCCTAGAGTTACTTTAACAGCGTCAGCCAACTTATTAACTCCCGCCTGTAAGGCTTTTCTAGCCTCTTCATTAAAAATTATTTGTTTAGCCATATGTTTAAATTTAAATTAATTAATTATTCAATAATAGCTAAAATATCGCTATCGCTAATGACAAAAAATTTTTCTTTATCAATTTTTATCTCATCTGGAGAATATTTTTTAAAGACAACCTTATCTCCAACTTTAACCGACATTGTATATTTTTCACCATTGTCTAAAATTTTACCTGGACCAATAGAGATAACCTCTCCTTGTTCAGGCTTATCCTTGTCAACAGTTTCAGGTAAAAAAATACCTGAAGGAGTAGTCTCATCTACTTCTAAAGGCTTAACTACAACATTTGAATGTAATGGTTTTAGCTTCATATTTTTAGATAATCCCTTTTATTAAAGGAATAATTAGTTTATAATTATTATTTATATTTAGCACTCTTACAACTGGAGTGCTAATTACTTTCTTATTTTAGCATTTTAAATTTTACTGTCAAGACCTTATACTTTAACAAAAAAAGAGGATCGATATTGATCCCCTTAAATTTTAAGCTGAAATGCCTAGATTAAATTATTTATATAAATTTAAAATTCATCCTATTTTACATCTAGATTTATATCCTATTATCCCCTGCTCCATCATATGCCCAGTCCGGGTTAAAATAAGTTTTTTGACTATCACTACTAGCGTCAGCAATTTCATCAAACAACTTTTTATAAATCTGATAAATTTTTTCCATAAATTCTTCTGAATCAAGCTCTTCTTTGGTTGTGGGCATAATAGTATTATTAATAAAACTAGTAGCTTGCCAACCTAACTTTCCGTTACGGTATAAATTATATATTAAATTAAAGTGTTCTCTACTAAATTTTTTATTAACTCCTATAATACCTTTCTCAACAAGTTCTAACTCCAATATTTTAAGGCGCACGTAACGTTCAGTGGGAATAGATTCATAATTATTAACAATATTTACATCACTATTACCAGTAAAAGATTCTCGTAATAATTTTATAGCTAGAGGCGATAAGCCAAGATTACGTCTGGTGACCTTATGAAGAAATTCATGAAGAGCTATCCCTCTGATATCTTTCTTATCCCCCTCACCCATCTGATAATTAAAATAAATTAAATTATCATATTTAGCATCATAGGCTCCAATGCCCATAGAACGAACTAACTGCCTATCATTTGGATTTTCTTTATTGAATATATCATCAAGTTTGTCCTTCCTTATAAATACATAATTAGTAACAGAAATATTAGCTAAGCGCACCGCTTGATGTCTTTTAGCTTCCTCTGAAGAGCAATCAAACTCAAATTGTAATTTTGTTAAATAATCTGGACTACTTATTACTTTTATTAAATCCTGACGAACTTCTTCTATCTCTACTATTATCTCCGGAATTATACTTAAATATTCAGCTGATTTTTCACTAAACTCAAATTTTTCAACAACGGATTCTAAATCTTTTAACTCTTCTTTTTTTTGGTTTAATAACTTAATCTTCTCGTAAGTTTCTTGCAACAGTTTATCCGCTAAAAACATCTTTTCTAAATCTTCATCTTCCTTAGCTCTACTTCTAGCCAAATCAGTACCATAAACTAAACCATAGAGTCCTGCTATCTCATAATCAAGAGCTACTAGAGTAGCAACTTTTTCCAAACTTTTTTTATCTAAATTCTTTTTTCCTTCTAAATCGCTTAAATCCAATCTAGCAGTTTTACTAATATCATAATCTTCCGGTGTTCTTAGAGGTTTAAGAGCCTCTAGTTCCATTTTCTTATCCTGCTTTAAAGAACTGTTAGCTCCGTCTAGACTTTGAGCCTCAGCGATAGAACCTAAAGATAAGCTAGTTATAGCACCAATACCTACAACTTTTTTTAAATTTTTTTCAAATTTATTCATATATAATCTAAATAAATATAGCTAAGTGGATTATTCTATAAATATTATATATTAATTCTCCTAAAGTATCAAAAAATTAAAACTATTTTCTAATCACTTTTACGGCCACTCCATTTATAGCATAACCATTACTCCTTATATCATCCTCATGTAAAACAATTGGTGGAATTTTAAGAGTGGACTCTGAAACTAGCCTTATCTCTTTATTAGCTCTATCGTGATAAAAGCGTTTAATATTGGCTGAACCATCTATGACAGAGAGAACGTAATCACCGTCTCTGGGTTGTAAGTGAGAATCAATAACTACATAATCCCCATCCTTAATACTTTTTCCATTGATACTTGCTTTGTTAAGTGATCTTCCTACTGCCTTTACAATAAAAAGTCCCTCTGGGTCATTTTTTTTTGGTAGTAATCTAGGAGAAATTTTTATATACCCCAAAATATCTTGCTGAGCTAACTCTAAAGCTTGCCCACAGTTGGCTAAACCAAGAATTGGCAAGTTAAAGAGTTCACTGATAACGAAACTATCTCCTGTGGCAGCTTGAGTTTTCTTTTTGCTAGGATCAAAATATATTAATCCTTTTTTTCTCAATTGTTCTAAATGATATACAACAGTTTGAGCATTTTTAATTCCCACTTCCCTGCCAATCTCTCTATAGCTTAAAGAGTCGATATCTTTTTCATTAGCTAAATCTAATAATTTTTTTTGATTTTCATGCATATTATTATGGTTAATTATTATCTTATCTACATTTTAGCTCATCTGTAAATTATTGTCAATAACTTTATTTACAGCATTTAATCCATTTAAAAACAGGGAGTAATTCCCTGTTTTTAAATTTTATGTATAATACTAAAATTATTAACCACTACAATTTCTTAGCTTTTCTTATAATTTTTCTCTTTAGTTTTTCTCTTCCAATTAATACATTCTTAGATCCACTTCTACAATTATATGCCGTGGCTATCGTTTTTTGCTTAGCTCCGTAATATTTTAGGGTAAAAATTAATTGCAATTTAGCTAATATATTAACTGGTATTGAAATTTTAGGCGCCCCATAGGTAAAAAATAGATAGAATTTTTTATCATGCCAATTAGGTACTTGTCTATTTTTTTCTTTTGACCAGACTTTGGCTATAACAGAAGATCTGTCTAAGAAGTTTTTTAAAATTGCTGGAAGACTAAAATTCCAAACCGGAGTTACTATAACTATACGTTTAACTGATTTAATCTTGGAAAAAAGCTCTTGAGCACCTAGATCTTGTTCTTTAACCTCATCTCTAAATTGATAATAATTATTATTTAAATAATCTAAATTTAAGTCGTAAAGATAAATTTTTTCTACTTCATATTTATCTTTATCTAACCCTAAAATAAACCAATCAACTAATGTTGCTGAATTACCGGTTTTATTAGGAGAACTTAAAAGGCATAAAATCTTTTCTTTCATAATTATTCACTTAAAGAAGAAACTAAGATTATTTCTAATTCTATTTCATCTTTAATAATATTATCTTCTAAATTATCAAAAAATTTATCTGAACCATAGCGAATATCCCACCTAGTTCTATCTATTTCTTGCTCGCTATAAATATTTAAATAAGACCCTTTAAACTCTAGAGTGGCGTTAAAATTTATCTCTTCCTCAATTCCTTTTATCTCTAAACTAGCTAAAATATTATAGACAGCTTTATTATCGTTTAAACTCTCTAAAGTTGAATCTTTTATAGTTAATTTAGATTCTGGATAAGTTTCAGTAGAAAAAAAGTCATCATTCTTTAGATGATCTACTAATTTTTGATTATTATCATTATCTGTAATAGTATCCATGTCAAAAATAATTTCTCCTGAGACTATCTTATTGTCGGACATATAAAACTCACCTGACTTTATCTTTAATTTTCCTTCATGAGAAGAACCTATAACCTTCTCTCCCTTCCAATTAATCTTACTTAGGTCTGTATTTACTGTATATTTACCAATAACTATGTTAGATTCCTCTAAAGCCTGAGAAGATGAGGCGACATTTTCATCATTTAAATTTAAATCCATATCATTACCCGTTTCTATTGTCTTAGAACACGCTCCTAATGTAAAAATTAAAATTATTAGTCCTAAGCTTAAAAATATTTTCTTCATATATTTAATAATTAATTTATTAATTTTGTTTATTTAGTTTGACATAAATAAAAAAAGAAAACAAGAAATAAAAAAATTTGGTGCTAGACCAAATTCTTTATAATAAAATCTAAAGTTAATCAATTTTCTATTTTATCTGTTTATTTAAATTTCTCCATTTTCTAACTGACCTAGTTCTAGCTAATTCCCTCTCTAATTGAGCGGTTATCTCAGCAAAACGTTCACTATCTTCTGATTTTAAATTCTTCAAAGACTCCTCTGCTCTCTTTCTAGCTTCCTCAGCTTTATCTTCATCTATTTCACTGGCCCTATCAGCGCTATCAGCTAAAACAACTATTTTATTAAGTAAAACCTCTATAAACCCCCCTGTCACGGCAATAATCTCCAAGGTATTATCAATTTTTACCACCTCTATAACTCCAGGTTTTAAAATTGACACCAATGGGGTATGTTCTGGCAAAACGGTAATTTCCCCTGATTCAGTGGGTACAGTGACTTGAATAACTGGCTCCTTCATCAAAGTTCTCTCTGGAGTTACTATTTCAAATTTAATTTGTTTTTTACTAGCCATATAAGCTAAAATTAATCAATTATTTTTTCTTTACTATTTGAGAAATAGTTCCTTTCATATAGAAATCTCCCTCACTCTTATCATCATGTTTACCCTCTAAAATCTCTTTAAAGCCTTTAATAGTATCTTCAAGTTTCACATATTGACCCTCTGCACCTGTAAATGTTTCAGCAACAGCAAAAGGTTGAGATAAAAATCTTTGAACTTTTCTAGCTCTAGAAACAGTCACTCTATCTTCTTCTGATAACTCTTCCATACCTAAAATAGCAATAATATCTTGTAAATCCTTATATCTCTGTAAAACTAACTGCACTTCTCTAGCTACATTATAGTGTTCTTCTCCAACAATTTTAGGATCTAAAATAGTTGATGATGACTCTAGGGGATCTACTGCTGGATAAATACCTAGCTCTGATAAAGCTCTAGATAAAACAACGGTAGAATCTAAATGAGCAAAAGTGGTAGCCGGAGCTGGGTCAGTTAAGTCGTCAGCTGGAACATACACAGCCTGAATAGAGGTAATGGATCCTTTGTTTGTAGAAGTAATTCTTTCTTGTAATTCTCCCATTTCTGAAGCTAAAGTTGGTTGATAACCCACAGCTGAAGGCATTCTACCTAAAAGAGTAGAAACTTCTGATCCAGCCTGAGTAAATCTAAAAATATTATCAACAAAAAATAACACATCCTTACCTTGAGCATCTCTAAAATATTCAGCCATTGATAGTCCGGATAAAGCTACTCTAGCTCTTGCGCCAGGCGGCTCATTCATTTGTCCAAAAACCATTGCTACCTTATCAAGAACGCCAGCATCTTTCATTTCATGATATAAGTCATTACCTTCTCTAGTTCTTTCACCTACACCAGCAAAAACAGAATAACCACCATGAGCCTTAGCAATATTATTAATAAATTCTTGAATAATTACAGTTTTTCCCACGCCTGCACCTCCAAAAAGACCAACTTTACCACCTTTAGCAATTGGGCAAATTAAATCAATAACCTTAATACCCGTTTCTAATATTTCAGTTTTTGTTGATTGATCAATAAAATCCGGAGCAGGACGATGTATTACATATCTTTCTTTAGTTTTAGGATTCTCTTTGTTATCCACAGCCTCACCTAAAACATTAAATATTCTTCCTAAAGTTTCTTCTCCCACGGGAACAGAAATCTGTTCATTAGTATTGATAACCTCTTGCCCCCTTTTTAAGCCATCGGTAGTACCCATAGCTACACATCTAACTACATTAAACCCAATGTGTTGTTGAGTTTCTAAAACTAACTTAGTTTTTTCTAGTTTAATTTCTAAGGCTGTATAAATTTCTGGTAATTGACCTTCAAAATGAACGTCCACCACAGCACCGATAATTTGTTTTATTGTCCCAATTTGACTTTGTTTTTTATCCATATTATTTAAATTCTAAAATTAATTATTCTAAGGCATTAGCCCCTGCACTTATTTCAGCTATTTCTGCTGTAATAGAGGCTTGCCTAGCTTTGTTATAAAATAATTTTAACTCTTTAACTAAATCACTAGCTGCGTCAGTAGCTTTATTCATCGCTGACATTCTGGCACTATGTTCAGAGGCATTTGATTCTAAAAGTGCTTGATAAAGTTGCACTTCTATCAACCTGGGCAACATTTGATTTAAAACTTCTTCAGCATTAGGTTCATAGGTTATTAAAAATTTTTCCTCTCCTTTTTTTAAATACTTTTCTTGCTTTTCTTTAATAAATTCTTGATCAACACCTATTTTTTCATCTTTTCCCACTACTCCTAAGTGATCATCTTCAGCATTAACATCAATAGGTAGAATTTGTTTAATTCTAGGAATTTGTTTAGCTGGATTTACAAAGTCAGTATAAGCTACTAAAACTTTATCATACTTTTTTCCTAAAAAATCATCTATCATCATATCAGCTAACACTTGCATTTCTTTTATCTCTGAAGCTGTATCATTTTTCTCAAATTGGGCTGTTACTTTATACTTATACCTACTAGATACCGCTAAACCTTTTTTACCAACTACTATAAAATCTGTATCTATATTATTATGTTTAATAATAGAGTTTCTTGCCTTAGAAATAACAGCTGTATTAAAACCACCACAAAGTCCTCGATTAGAAGCAAACAATACTATAGCCACTTTCTTTACTTTTTTTCTTTCTGAAAGTAAAGGATGAATATTTCCATTAGAATTAACTGCTCTAGCTAAATTTAAAACTGTCACCCAGCTTAAATTTGCATAAGGACGAGTCTTTAAAACTGCCTCTGTAGTTTTCCTCATTTTAGCCGCTGCAACCATTTCCATGGCTTTGGTAATTTTTTTAGTACTAGAGACCGATTTTATTCTTCTTTGTATTTCTTTTGTTTTAGCCATTTGCTTTATTTATTATCCTCCACCTTCTTTTCAGGCTCTAAATAATCTAAGGTAGCTTTATAGTCAAAAATTCCCTGACTTAAATCTTTCACTGTATCATCTTCAAGTTGACCACTCTTTCTAATCTTTTCTAAAATTTCATTTTTAAGGTCAATAAAATATTGTCTTAGTCCTATTTCAAATTCTCTAACTTTATCTACAGGAACATTATCCATAAATCCATTGATAACAGAAAAATAAACAATAACTTGCTCAATAGCTTCAACTGGAGAATATTGATCCTGTTTTAAAATTTCAATCAACCTCTTACCTCTTTCTAACTTATTTTTAGTTTCTTCATCAAGATCTGAACCAAACTGAGCAAAAGCAGCTAATTCACGAAATTGTGCCGCTTCTAATCTCATCTTACCTGCCACCTTTTTCATGGCTTTAATCTGAGCACTAGAGCCAACACGAGAAACAGACAAACCAGCGTTTACAGCTGGACGCTGTCCTTGATAAAATAAGTCTGGTTCTAAATATATTTGACCATCAGTAATTGATATAACATTAGTAGGGATATAAGCAGAAACATCTCCTGCCTGAGTCTCAATTATAGGTAAGGCAGTAATTGATCCCCCGCCATAATCTTTATTTAACCTACAAGCTCTCTCGAGTAAACGTGAATGTAAATAGAAAACATCTCCAGGATAAGCTTCTCTTCCCGGTGGACGTCTGAGTAGTAAAGAAATTTCTCTATATGAAACTGCATGTTTAGATAAATCATCATATATAACTAAAACATCTTCACCTTTATCTAAAAAATACTCAGCCATAGCTGTGCCAGCATATGGAGCAATATATGAAAGTGAGGCAGGGTCACTAGCTCCTGCTACCACTACTGTAGTATAGTTCATAGCTCCTGCTTCAGTTAGTTTAGCTACAATACTAGCTACTTTAGATTCTTTTTGACCAATAGCTACATAAATACACTTCATGTTCTGGCCTTTTTGATTAATAATAGTATCAATAGCAATAGCAGTTTTTCCGATTTGACGATCACCAATAATTAATTCTCTCTGTCCTCTACCAATAGGAATCATTGAATCAATAGCTTTAATACCAGTTTGCACAGGCTCATTAACTGAGGCTCTAGCAATTACACCTGGGGCAATCTTTTCTACAGGATAATATTTTTCTGTTTTTATTTCTTCTTTACCGTCTATAGCTTGACCTAAAGGATTTAAAACTCTACCAATAACAGCTTCACCAACAGGAACCTCTAAAATCCTTTTTGTGGCTACAACTTCATCACCTTCTTTTAAGTTTCCCATATCACCTAAAATAATAGCTCCCACTGAATCTTCATCCAAATTTAAAGCTACTCCAAAAACTGAACCAGAGCTACTTTTAAACTCGAGCATCTCAGACATCATAGCTTCAGAAAGACCAGAAATACGGGCAATACCATCACCCACTTCTGTAACCGTGCCAAAAGATTTTTGCTCACTTTCAGCTTTAAAATCTTCAATTTGTTTTTTAAGTTGTTCTACAACAAAATCCTTAGTATTGTTAGACATATTATTAATTATTTTAATAATGAGGTTTTTAATTGATTAAGTCTAGTTCTTAAACTATTATCTAAAATTTTATCACCATATTTAATGACAATACCACCAATAATTTTATTTGAACTAGTTTGACTAAGTTCTAAATTTTTATCTTTATCTAAATTATTTAAATAATTTGTTACTTCTTTAAGTGAAGCTTCCGACAAAGCTTCTTTACTTACTACTTCTGCTTCAACTATAGAGTATCGTTTATTATATAAATTTTTAAAGTAATAAATAATTTTTTCCAATTGAGCTAATTGATTATTTTTTTTTAAAGTTTTAGAAAATTCAACAATTACTTGCGTGGAAGCTTTTTCATCCTTACCCTCAATTAAATCTAAGAGAGCCTGAGCATATTGTTTAGCATTTATCTTCATATTACTTTAAACCTTTTATAGCCTTAGCCACTAATTTATCATCCTCCGCTCCATTTAATTTTTCTTGCAAAACCTTTTCTACTGCTAAAATAACTAATTCAGAAATATCAGCTTTAATACTTTTTAAGGTATCAGCCTTTTCTTGTTGAATTTTTTGTTTTTCAATATTAATTATTTCTCCAATCTCTTCCTTAGTTTTATCTATAACTGATTGTTTTTTATCCTCTGCTCTCTTTCTAGCTTCTTCAATTATTTCCAAAGCTTCTTTTTTAGCAGAGTTTACTATCTCCTCTTCTTTTGTTTTAGCTTCTTTTAATTTATCTTCTGCTTTCTCAGCATTTTCAACTCCTTTATTTATTTTACTTCTTCTGCTTTCCAACATTTTAAAGATTGGTTTGTAAGCAAATTTCCATAAAACAAAAAACAAAACAGCAAAATTAACTAATTGAGCTAATAAAATTTTTAAATTTAAACCTAAGGCTTCTAAAAGTTCCATAATGGTCAAATGTTAATAAAAAATAAAGGACACCAACCCTAAAGTTAGAGTTGGTGAGAGCTCTATCTTTTATCCAAATAAAATGATTAAAGCAACGACTAAAGCATAAATAGCGGTTGACTCAGTAATGGCCATAGCTACAAACATTAAAGGAGCTACCTTGCCAGAGGCCTCAGGATTTCTACCAATTGATTCAAGTGCTTTAGAGGCAGCAATACCTTCACCAATTCCAGGTCCTAGAGCACCTAATCCAACTGCTATACCTGCTGCTAAATATTTTGCGGCTTCGATATCCATAGTAATTTGTTGGGAAATAATTGAAATAATTATTACAATTTATTTCTCCTGTTAATTTTATATATTTAATTCTAATTAATTATAACTTAAAATGCAACTAAACACTAACCTCCTCTTTCTCTGGTACTTCACTAGCCATAGATATAAAAACTAAAGTTAATACTGAAAATACAAAAGCTTGAATTACTGCTGACAGAAGACCTAAAAACAGAAACGGTAGTGGCATGAAAAATGGAGCTAAAAGCAACATAACCGCTCCTAAAACTTCGCCAGCAAAAATATTACCAAACAAACGAAAAGATAAAGAAAATATCTTTGCTATTTCTCCCACTAATTCCATTAAACCTAGAAAAAAAGCTAAAGGGCTTTTAAAATTAATAAATCTACCTAAATATTTCCAAGGTCCAGCTGTTATAATAGCTACTATTTGAGCAACTATAATTGATACCAAGGTCATAATTAAAACTAAACCATAATCTGACATAACTGCTCTAAAAACAGGTACAAAACCATCTCCATTATTGACACTTATAGCCGATTGACCTGGAATATAGACAGCTAAATTAGCTACAAGAACAAAAATAAACATGGTAAAAACTAAAGGAAATAGTCTTTGAGCTTTTTTACCTGGTCCCACGGTTGATTCAACAAAACTATAACTACCCTCTACTAACAATTCTATAAAATTTTGCCATCTGCCAGGAATCATTTTAAGTGATCTAGCAATTAAAACAAAAACTAACATTAAGAAAATACTTAAGACAAAAGACCACAATAAAGTATTGGTTACAGGAAATCCAGCAATATTAAAAAGTATATCAGGGGCTAAAGAAATATTTAAATCCATATAATTTATTCTTCTCTGTGAATTTTATTATCTCCGTCCTCAGAAATAGAAGAGGAATTTTTATTTATTTGCGTATTTGAATTATTAATTTTTTCTTCAACTTTATTTTTGTAACTATCTATAACTTTATTTATCCTTTTTAATTGCCTAAAAAGTAAAATGTTTGTAATTATAAATGATATCAAAACAGCTAATAATAATATTTTAGGACTAGAGTCAAAACGTTTATCTAAGTACCAACCTAAGCCACCTATCACTAATAGAGGACCTATAATACAAGCACTAATATAACCAGCTAAGGATAAAGCCAGGCTTTTTAAATTATTTCCTTTTATCATATTATACTTCTATTTTAACCAAGCAATAAAAAAAGTCAAGGGTCTTAAAAAAAATTAATTCATAATCTCAAAAAATCTTTTAGCATTATCAGTGGTAGTTTTTGCTACTTTAGAAATATCTATATTTCTAAGCTTAGCAATATGTTCTGCTACGTAATAAACTAAAGCAGGTTCATTCCTGTGTCCCCTGTAGGGTTCAGGAGTCATGTAAGGACTATCCGTTTCAATCATAATCTTATCCAAAGGCACTTTTCTTATAACATCATCAAATTGTCTGCTAAAAGTTATTAGTCCTGTAAAAGAAATAAGTAAGCCTAGGTTAAAATATTTCCAAGCTAAATCAAAGTCTCCAGAGAAACAATGAATAACTCCCCAGGGCTTATTAGCTGATAAAGAGCTTTTATTCTCAATTTTAAACTCTTCTAAAATTTCATAAAGATCTTCGTGAGCTTGTCGGCAATGAATTATCACTGGTAATTCCATTTTCCTGGCTAAGTTTAGTTGTGAAATAAAAACCTCTTTCTGTTTATTTTTAATAGCGCTAACATTGTCTTTAAAATTTATATGATAATAATCTAAACCTATCTCACCGATAGCTACTACTTTAGAAAATTCAGCTAGTTTCTGATAATTATCAAAATTAAACTCTTCTGCTCGAGTTCTAAACTTATAGTCCCCTTCTTCGCCTTTATTTTCCACTAAAACATCCTGCAGGTGTATAGGATGAAGCCCAACAGCTGCATAGACTCCTTTTTCATATTTATTAGCATACTCCAGTGCTCGTTTAGAAGTTTTATATTCAGAACCAACTAAAACCATACCTATTTTTTCACGTAGGCTATTTCTAATAACTGTATCCGCATCTTCTTTATAGTCAGAAAAATTAATATGAGCATGCGTATCTATAAACTTCATATTTTTAATCTAGTTAAATTTCTTTCTTAATATTTCCATTATAACAAAATAAATAGCCTCTGACAGCTATTTATTTATTTACTTTGCTTTTTTACCAATTCTTTTTTTCTGTCTGATCATTTTCTTCAGAAGAAAGTTCCTTTTCAGGAAGATTTATCTCAGGTTCAGTGTCGGTTACTACCTCCTCTTTAATCACAGTTTCTTCACTTACCTTAGAATCTTCTGAAATTGGAGACTCAAGCTCACTATTTTCATCTTTAACTTCATTATCATCCTTCTTACTTGAAGAAAATAATTTAGAAAACCAATTAATCATAACTTTTTTTTTATTAAAAATTAAACTTATTTACATTATATCAAATTATTAATTTTTGTCAATAAAATATTGGGTTTAATTATTATAATCTAGCTACTAAAAATATAAATACCTTTTGCAATGTTAACAAAATCAAATTATCTCATTCTTAATAAATTAACAAGCGTATCATGGTTAAATTTAATTTTTTCTTTAGCAAAATCAAAAAATATTTTTTTATTATAATCCCTATCGATTTTTTCTAATACCCATTTTCTAAACTCCTCTAAATTTCTCTGACCTAAGGTAGCTATTCGTAAATAAAAATCATTATAATAATGAGACATAGCATCCGCAGAAGCTAATATTTTTTCTTCCAATGTTTCCGGCATAACATCATCACAACTATGGCATAAAATAATTTTTTTCACCTTTTCTATCACATCTTTTTTATAATCATATTTATTTAATACTTTTTCAGCTTCTTCTGCTCCAATTTTTTGATGATCCCCCTTAATTCCTCTTATTCTTTGTAAATCATGTAGCCACACACCTAACATTACAATCTCTTTATCAGCTTGAAGTAAATTATTTAAAAGAAATTTTACATTTTTTTCAACGCCTAATAAATGTTCACCAAAAAACCAAGAACCAATGTAATCAGAATTATATATTTCATCTTTAATTAATTGTTTTATCTTTTCTACATTATCCATATTTTATTAATTTATATTTATAATATAATAAAAAGCTACAAACCCAAATCTCTTATAATCTCTTTTTGCTTCTTACTTAACTTCTTTGGAGTTTCAACCATAATCTTTACTAAATGATCACCTCTACCTCGTGACTGTAAATGTCCTAAACCTTTACCTTTTAACCTAAAGGTAGTGTTTGACTGAGTGCCTTCTGGTATCTTCAATTTTACTTTGCCATCTAAGGTAAGAATATCAATCTTATCACCCAAGGCAACCTGAGAAAAACTTAACTTCTTTACGCTCTTTATATCATCACCATCTCTTTCAAATTCAGAGTGATTTTTTATTTTAACTTTTATAAACAAATCACCGGGTATAGCTCCTTTAAGACCGGCTTCACCGGAACCAGATAATTTAATACTTTGACCTTCGTTTATACCCGCAGGAATTTTAACTTGCATCTTAACTTTGTCTTTAATTGCTCCATGTCCTGAACATTTACTACATTTATCAACATATATCTTTCCCTCTCCTTGACACTTAGGGCAAGTAACTTTGGACTGAAAATTACCAAAAATAGTTCTTTGTGCTTGTATAACCTCTCCTCTACCTTGGCAGGTAGAACAAGTATCTACCTTAGAGTTAGGTTCATAACCTTTTCCAGAACAGTGAGAACAAACAATATTTTTTTCCAACTCAATTTCTTTTTCTACGCCAAAAGCTATCTCTTCTAAGTTTAGAGTCAAAATTATCTGAATATCATTACCCCTACTCTGTGAACGACTACGCCCCTTTGATCCACCGAAACCAAAAATATCTCCCATACCTGAAAAAATATCTCCTAAATCTTCAAAATCAATATTATCTCCATAACCAGAAGCATTTTGCCAACCTGAAAAACCTTGTCCAGTTTGCGAGTTAGCAAAATCTGAACCAAATTTATCATATTGACCTCTTTTCTGAGGGTTATTTAAAACTTGGTAAGCTTCATTTATTTCTTTAAACTTTGCCTCATCACCACTGGGCTTATCAGGGTGAAACTTATGAGCTTTCTCTCTAAAAGCTTTTTTAATTTCAACTTCATTAGCATCCCTAGAAATGCCTAATATTTTATAATAATCTTTATTAGCCATAAAACTAAGCTTTAAAACCTATTTCTGAATTAACCGATTGACTCTCTTTAACTTCTCCGTGTTGCTTTTCATATTTAGCCATTACTTTTGTCATAACCGTAGCTATTCTCTTAAAGTGACCTGGATTAGTAATTATTTTAGCTACTGTTTTACCACTACCTCCAAAAATATTTAAAAAAAGCATTTGCATTTCATCCCTATTAAATTGAAACTGAGCCGCGTTAGCATACTCTGCTCCGGGTAAGTTATCAGAAATATTAACCTGTCTACCTGATGACGGTTTTGAATTATTATCTGATTTTAAGTTATCCATAAAATTGAGTTAAAATAAATTATACTTATTATTTTTTTTCTTCACTTGTATCATTTTTTTCATCTTCAACTTCCCCGTCCACTACCTCATCTTCTGCTTTCTTTTTTTCTTCATTATCTCCTGAGCTAGGTTCTTCCTTGCTAGCTTCTTGACTACTAGCATTTTGATACATAGCTGCACCAATTTTTTGAGCTACCTCGCTAAGACTTTCCATTTTTGTTTTCATCTCATCATATTTATCAGAATCTTTAACTTGTTTTAATTCTTCCAATTTAGCCTCCAATTCTTTTTTATCATCATCCTTCATTTTGTCCCCTGATTCTTTTAAGAGTTTTTCCGTTTGAATATAGGTAGCTTCAGCTTGATTTTTCGTCTCAATATTTTCTTTTTGCTTTTTATCATCTTCAGCATGCTTTTGAGCATCTTGTTTCATTTTTTCAATCTCTTCTTCATTTAAACCTGAAGATGAAGTAATAGTAATCTTTTGTTCCTTACCGGAAGCTTTATCTTTAGCACTAACATTTAAAATGCCATTGGCGTCAATATCAAAAGAAACCTCTACTTGTGGAATACCTCTAGGGGCAGGTGGAATACCATCTAGTATAAAGCGTCCTAAAGTCTTATTATCCCCTGCCATAGCTCTTTCTCCTTGAACTACGTGAATTTCTACGCTAGTTTGACTATCAGCTGCAGTGGAAAATGTCTGAGATTTAGAGGTAGGTATAGTAGAGTTTCTATCAATTAAAGGTGTAGCTACACCACCTAAAGTTTCTATTCCTAAAGTTAAAGGAGTAACGTCTAAAAGTAATACATCTTTTACATCACCTTGTAGAACTCCCGCCTGTACAGCAGCCCCTAAAGCCACTACTTCATCAGGATTAACGCTTAAATTTGGTTCTTTGTTAAAAAATTCTTTAATAATTTTTTGAACCAAAGGCATTCTAGTCATACCACCAACCATAACTACTTCCTCAATATCTTTAGCTTCTAGTCCTGAGTCTTTTAAAGCAGCTTTACAAGGTTCAATAGTCTTTTTAACTAGGTCCTCTACTAAACTTTCTAATTTAGCTCTAGTCATTTTCATTACTAAATGCTTTGGTCCATCGGCAGTTGTGGTAATAAAAGGTTGATTTATTTCTGTTTCAGTTGTAGAAGATAATTCTATTTTAGCTTTTTCAGCTGATTCTTTAATTCTTTGTAAAGCTAAAGGATCTTTACCTAGGTCTATAGCATGATCCTTTTTAAATTCATCAATAATCCAATTAATTATTCTCAAATCAAAATCTTCACCACCTAAGTGAGTATCACCATTAGTCGCTTTAACCTCAACTGTATCTTCAGAAACGTCTAAAATAGAGATATCAAAAGTTCCTCCACCTAAATCATAGACAGCTATTTGTTCACCTTTTTTCTTATCAAAACCATAAGCCAAGGCGGCAGCAGTTGGTTCATTAATAATTCTCTTTACCTCTAGTCCGGCAATTTTACCAGCATCTTTAGTTGCTTGACGTTGAGAATCGTCGAAATAAGCAGGCACAGTGATGATTGCTTCAGTAATTTTTTCACCTGTCTTAGCTTCAGCATCAGCTTTCATCTTTGATAGAATCATAGCAGAAACTTCTTGTGGGCTATATTCTTTACCATCAGAAAACTTTACTTTTACCCCTTCCCCTGACTTAACTATTTTATAAGGATAGTTTTTAATATCTTTTTGAACTTCATCTTGTTCAAACTTTCTACCAATTAGTCTTTTTACAGCAAAAACGGTATTTTCAGGATTAGTAACAGCTTGTCTTTTAGCCGCTTGCCCAACTAACCTTTCACCATTTTTAGAAATAGCTATAGTAGATGAAGTAGTACGATTACCCTCTGCATTTTCTAAGATTTTGGGTTGACCACCTTCTATAATCGCCATAGCACTATTGGTTGTCCCTAAATCAATTCCTAAAATTTTTGACATATTTTTTATATCTCACTAATAACCAGCGATAACTGCTTATTGTGATGTAAATTATTTATTATTTTTTTTATTAATTATCTTTATTTGTTTAGGCTTACTTTCAGGAGCTTTAGGAATACTAATTTTTAATACCCCTTCTTCAGCTATAGCCGAGGCTTTATCTCCTAAAACCTGAGCTGGTAAAGGAATACTGCGATAAAAACTACCTCTTTTAATTTCTTTACGATAATAATTTTTATCTTCAACCTCACTAGTTTTTTCTCCCTCTCCTTTTATACATAAAACATCATTTTCTATAGAAATACTAACTTCTTCAGGGTCAATACCAGCTAATTGAGTCTCAACAATTACATTACTATCATCCTCATACATATCTACAGCAGGAGTAAAGTTTTGTTGTCGTATTGGCGCAGGCATAAAATCCGAGAAAGACCTATCCATGTCTTCCCAAGCATCTGATGAGAGAAATGGAGACCATTTTATTAGTGCCATATTTTTATATATCCTTACCTTAAATCAAAACCTATTTAACTAACTTGAAGATAAGATAGAGATAATTATTTATTTTTCAATTTATTAATAATTTTAAAGATTATAAGTAGTTAATCACTTACCACTACTCTAGCTGGTCTAATAACTTTATCTTTTAACTTGTACCCAGGAACAATTTGTTTTTTAACTAGATTATCATTACCTAACTTTGTTGATTTTGTTTTTACTACTTCTAGATCTTTTACCGCCTCCATTGTCTCTGGATTAAAAACTTCTCCAAGAGTATTTATTTCACTGATTCCTTGACTAATTAAAACCTGAAAAAATTGTTTTATCACGTATTTAATTCCCTCCACCCAAGGATTAGTGGCTTCTTTTTCAGTTAAACTATGTATAGAAATTTTTAAATTATCATAAACTGGTAAAATTTCTTCAATAAAGCCCTGCAAGGCGTAGCTGTAATACTTTTCTTTTTCTTTAGCAGTCTCTCTAATTAAATTTTGATAATCTGCTAAAGCTCGTCTATAGCGGGCCTCCCAACTATCAAAAGGAATGTCTGAAATAAATTCAAATCTTGGTTTTAATACTTTACCCACTTTAACTTTTCCTTGAAAATTTTTTAAAGATCTAAGGTAATAATCTTCACTATCTCTATCCTTATAGACTACTTGTAATTTATTTTTTATTTTATCAGTAGCTAAATATAAAATTTGATATTCGCCACCCTTATAGTGCCTATACAGACCGAGTTTCAAGTCTGTATTACTAGAATTATTTTTAACCATAATTTAATAACTTAATTTATTTTCTAAATATCTTAAAATACCTAAGTTCTTCTCATAATTCATTCTCATTGGTCCCAAAATACCCATTAAACCTGTAGTTCTTTTTTGATCATACTTTAAAGTTAAGGTAGAAAATATTGGACCAAAAGGATTTTCTTGACCAACAAAAATTTGTGGACCAAAAGAAATAGTTTCAAAAACATCAAAAATAACATCTTCCATTCTGTCTATAACTAAAGAAACATCAGGAATTAAAGCTTGATTAGTAAATTCAGATTGCTGAAATAAATTAAAAATACCAGTGTAGTATAAGCTATTTTTATGAAAAGCCCAAAAAATTGCTTGATTAGAGATTTTAGCAATATATTTGGCAGCTTGTTTTAAATTTTCCTGATCAAAATTTAACAAAATTTCCTCTAAATCTTTTTTTTCTACATTAGACAAATCTTTTGCTTGCACGCCTTTTAAGTAACGAACATAAGCTAGCTCTGTAGGTACTCTTCCCGCAGAAGTATGGGGTTGATAAATATAGCCGTCCTTCTCCAATTGAGCCATCTCATTTCTAATTGTAGCTGAAGAAACAGCCAATTTATATTTCTTAGAAACAACTGAAGAGGATACAGGTTCAGCGCTTATTATGTGTTCTTTTACAATTATGGCTAGAATTTTTTCTTGTCTATTTTCCATACTTTTATTTTACTTTTTTATTATAGCAAAATTAGCACTCCTGTCAAGAGAGTGCTAATTATCGATTTTCTTTATGTTTTTTAACTAATTTTTTTTCACTTGAGAGAAATAATAAGCCATAATTTCTTTAGCAATAGGAACTGCCACTGAACTTCCCTCTCCCCCTTCTTCAACTAAGACTGTTATAACTATTTCCGGTTCTTCATAAGGAGCAAAGCCGATAAACCAGGCATGATTACCGTGATTACTGGACCACTGAGCAGTGCCGGTTTTTCCAGCCGAAGTAAAAGGTAGATCACTTAAAAACCTAGCACTACCAGAAGTAACTGCTTGTCTCATTCCCTGCCTAACTACTAGCAAATTATAGTCATCAATAAAATCCTCCCTTATTATTTCAGGCTCAATTCTTCTTATACTTTCAGTATTATCACCTGAAATAATTTCCTTTACCAAGTGAGGACGAAAAAGTTTTCCACCATTAGCAAAAACAGTAGTGAAATTAGCTACTTGTAAAGGCGTAGCTAAAAGATCACCCTGACCAATAGCAAAGTGATAAGTATCACCAATATACCAAGGCTCATCTCTCGTTTCTTCTTTCCATTCTCTGGTAGGCACAAAACCTCTAGATTCACCATAAATATCTATACCAGTTCTTTCTCCCAAACCAAAAAGTTTAGCATATTTAACCATGCTTTCTAAACCTAAACCAGTAAAATCAGCATAACCACCACCTATATAATAAAAGAAAGTATTAACTGATTCAGAAATAGCTTTTCTAACATTAGTGAGTCCATGTCCGCCTAAGCGCCAGTCAGGAAAAAACCATTGACTAATTCTAAGACCACCTGTACTTAAAAAAGTGGTGTTTTCTGAAATAACTTTTTCTTCTAGAGCTGCTGCTGAAAAAACAGGTTTTATAGTTGAACCAGAGGGAAATTCTCCACTAATTGCTCGGTTAAATAAGGGTTGGTTAGGATTATCTAAGAATTCTTTATACTCTCTAGTTTTGATACCTCTAGCAAAAATATTATTATTATAGGCTGGCCAACTAATTAATGATAATACTTCCCCTGTGTTTGGATTTAAAATAACTATTGAACCTTTATCTAAATTTAGTTTTTCCAGGTGGCGACGAAGAATTGTCTCTGATGCAATTTGTAAATCTTTATCTATAGATAAAATTAGATTATTACCATTTCCAGGTAAATATTCATTAATAATTTTTTTCTCAGCTCCTAAAGCATCTACTTCAATATGTTTTTTACCTTTAATACCTCTTAAGTCATTTTCAAAATAAGCCTCTAATCCAGTTTTTCCAACATAATCTAAGGGGCTATATATTTGTAAATTTGACTTTAATTCCTCAGGGCTAATTTTTCCACTATAACCTAAAATATGTGATAGTGAGATTCCTGGAGCATCCTGCGATAAACGTAAATCATCTAAATTCTCTAAATTAGAGCTTAAAGCTATATATTCTCTTCTTGTCTTACTAATTAGAGAAATTCCTGGAATTTTATCTGAGAGAAGATATAGTTTCATAGCTGTTTTATAGGAAAGGTTATCAGTAATAAAAACTGGGCTATATGCTTCCAAAGATTTAATATCTACTTTAGCTAAACTATTTTTCATTTGCATAAACCAAGGTAATTTATCTTCCCTTATCTCGGCTTGTAAATTATCATCAATCTCCCTAAGAATTATATCTCTTTCTGCGCTTTCCTCTGGTAGGTCAACAGGCACTAAATACAAAACAAAATTAGCTTGATTTTTTACCAAAGGCTGTAAATTTCTATCATAAATTATGCCTCTATTTGCCTCTATATCCTTTATCCTTACCCGATTACCTTCAGCTAAACCCAAATAATAATCACCCCGTAAAACCTGTAAATAAGCTACTCTCGCTAAAAGAAAAAAAGTTAAAATTACTAAAAACATCACTAACCATTTAAGTGTTCTTATTTCAAAAGTTTTGCCAACCACTTCACTTAATTTGGTTTTAGCCATAAAAGTTTCCTCTGTCCAATCACTTCTATAAGCAGGATCTTTTAACTGTGCATCCTTAATAGTCCCGTGTTTAATTACAAAGGGATCATTTTTATAAGTGCTACTACCTTGAGTATTAAATTTAAAAAATGAGATAATTTTTTTTAACATATATTTTACTTACTTATATTTTAGTTTATTGACACAAAAAAGCAAATAAAATTATATATAAACATTATGCTATAGTTGTTGTATACTAATTATAGTTAAAAAACTGTTGTCATATACTATGAAAAAATTAAGTAAATTTTTATTTTATGCCTTTATTTTAGTAGTAATATTAACCATTGTATTTTATATACTAAGTGCTCTATCTAAAAACAGAAACTCAAAGTATTACGATCTTAAAAATGATAGTCAGAAAATAATTCCAGATAAGTAATTTACTATATTAATTTAGATAATTTTAATTAAAACTTTGAAATTTTATCAATTTTAGGCTAATATTAAGTTATATGAAAATATTACTTATAGATGATGATGAAAATATTGGTCAATCTCTTAAGTCATTTATACAATCTAAGGGAGCTATTTTAGATTACGAAATTTCAGCTAGAAAAGGCTTAGAGATTATAGAAAGTGAAAACTATGATTTATTAATAGTTGACTTTGCTCTGCCAGAAATAAATGGACAAGAAATCATCAAAGAAATCAGAGAGCATAATATGAATCTACCTATTATAGCGATAAGCGTTATGGATCAAGTAGCTAATAAAATTAAACTTCTAGAAAGTGGCGCTGACTACTTCGTAAATAAGCCTTTCAATTCAGAAGAATTATGGGCTACAATTAAAGCAGCTCAAAGAAGATCTCTATTCAAAAGAAGTAATCTAGATAATTTAGAATACAAAGGTTTAGTATTAGATCCAGAAAAATTTTTAGTAACCTATAAATCAAAAAAAATAGAATTATCAGCTAAAGAGTTTGACTTGCTATATTTTCTATTAGAAAACCAAGGTAGAGTTTTAAATAGACAAGAAATATTAGAAAAAGTTTGGGACAGAAATGTTGACCTATTTACTAATAGTATTGATGTTCATATTTGTAGAATAAGAGAGAAGTTTAATTTAGTAGGACTAAAAGATGTTATTAAAACTATAAAAAATCGGGGTTATGTGGTGATGTAATTAATTAATTATAATCTTTAACTTTTCTTTATCTAGCTTTTGCTAAACTAATTATATAATAATAATTTAAAAAAATGTTAAAAAAATTATTTTATCAAAACCTCCCCGTCGCCTTACTTCTCTTTATGTCACAACTTAGTCAATTTAGCGACTTATCTAAACCTTGGGGTAGTAAATAAACGATGCTGAAATTTTTTAAATCATACCTAAAACTTAAATCAAAAGAGGAGGACGAGAAAAGAAAAGAGATGATTATAAAAATAATCTCGTCTGTTTCTTTATTATTGGCTTTTTTTTGTTTTTCCATTAATTTAATTAATTATTTAAGTAGTAAAAACTACTCAGCTCTTTCGCCCTTTTTTACCTTTCTAATAGTTATGCTCTTTGTTATAATTTGGTGCTTAGCTCATAAAAGATTTCTTAAATTATCCGCTTGGATAAGTGTTCTTAGCTACCTTATTCCCACAGCTTATTTCTCCCTACGTTGGGGCATAGACTTGCCTCAAGGTTTACTTCTATACTGTATTGTCATTATGATAAGTGGCATATTACTGAGCAGTAGAGGTAGTTTTATTATAACAATCATTATTGGCATCTATCTGATGTCACTTACTTATCTACAAAAAATTAAATTAATAACTCCTGACCTTTATTGGACAAAAAATTATCAGGTTCGTCTAGATGATTCACTAGTGATTTCTCTAAGTTTTTTAATAATAGCCACTCTAATTTGGCTCTATAATACAGAAATAAACCGGTCCCTTAAAAGAGCTAGAAAATCGGAAAAAGCTTTAAAATTACAAAAAGAAAATTTAGAAAAAACTGTAGCTAAAAGGACTAAGGAAATAAAAATTATACAAAAAGAAAAAATTATTGCTCTCTACCAGATGGCTGAATTTGGACAACTCTCAGCTGGAATGTTTCATGACCTGGCTAATCCCTTAACTGCAGTGTCTTTAAATTTAGAACAAATAAAGACTAATAGTTTGAACAAAAACCCGGATTGTCTTAAACAAGCTCTTGTAGCAGCTAATAAAATGAGTGATTTTATGAACAATATTAAAAAACAAATTCAACATGAAGATAAGCTGGAAACTTTTAATATTAATCAGGAGATATTCGATTGTATCGAGATATTGGACTATAAGGCAAGAATAAATAAAATAGAAATTAAACTTTTAGATAAAAATAAGAAAATTTATCTATTCGGACTAAAAATAAAATTCAACCAAGTAATTTTAAATTTAATCTCTAATGCTATTGATTCTTATTTAGATATTGATAAAGAAAAAAAAATAATTATTATAAAAACAATTTTAAACACTAACTATTTAATTATTGAAGTGAAAGATTTTGGTCAAGGAATTAAAAGTAAAAATCAGCACAAAATTTTTGAACCATTTTTTACCACAAAAATGGCCAAGAAAAAAGGCATAGGAATTGGTCTCTACAGCTCCCTGCACATAGCCCGCCACTGTTTTGAAGGTAATCTAAAACTACACGGTAAGTGGGGAAAAGGAACTTTAGCCCAGTTTAATATTTCAAAAAAAATGATTAAAAATGAAAAATAAAATAAATCAAGAAATTAATAAGGCTTTAAAATTTGAAAATTTTCCTACAAACTGGTCGGAAAAGATTATGTCTGTTTTAATAAAACTACAAAACTCTGAACTATGGGAAGAAATATATTTACAATCATATCTACTAGATAAAAATAAAGTTCTCAGCTTAAAGGAAAACGTAAACCTAGCTTTAGCCAATATTTATATCTGGCTAGCTTACAGTTTTTATGACAAAGTTCTTGATGATAAAAAAGTTTCTAATTTACCTATGGCTAATATATTGTTCTCTTTAGCCTTAAAAAAGTACTATAGCTTAGATAAACCAAGCAACTGGCATACAAGTCTAAGTAAAGTCTTTTTTCTTATGGAAGAAGCTAACGACTGGGAAATTAACAATATACAGCAAATAAAAAAATTTACTAAAATAAGTTGTCCGTCGCTTCACAATCATCTAAACTCTAGCCGTTTTAAATCTTTAGCTCATTGTCTGCCCACACTGTATTTGAGTTGTAAAGAAAATAAAAATACAGCTTATCTGGATAATGTTATTAGTCTTTTTTCTTCAATACTACTTATCAGACAAATACAAGACGACCTTCATGACGTGGAAGAGGATTTTAAAGCTAATCGTTTAAATATAGCTATTAATTTTTGTTTACAAATAAGTAACAAAGAAATTAAAAATATAGATAAGCTAAAGAATCTGCTAAGTTTAAGCCAAAAAAATATAATATTTCTAGCTCAAAAAGAAAATCAAAAATCTAAACTTATTATTAAAAAAACTGACTTTTCTAATACTGATAATTACTTGCAGGAAATTATAAAACAACAAGAAACGGAAATAGAAACAACCTTAAAAAATCAAAAAAATATAGATTTAGTTATAAACTATTTTAAAAAATAATCACCTTAGTGCCAACTTCAACCCAATCATAAACAGTTTTTGCTGAACCAATCCCTAACCTAATACAACCATGAGACACCGGCGTACCTAAGTGATCCTCCCCTTCTCTATAACCATTTGGCCAATATGGTAATTCATGAATTCCATAACGACCATTACCTAACCCCATCCAATAAGGCATCCACAGACCATAAGAAGATGACCAAGCTTTTTCAATTTTATTTAAAACATAATGCGTGCCTCTAGGTGTACTATTATTTTTACCTGAAGAAACTAAAAAAGAATTTAATTTTACTCCTTTAAGAAAATAACTAAGTTCTTGTTGCTTTAAATCAATTTCTATCCTTTTCTCTAAACGTAGTAAACTATCACTTAGCGGATTATAAGCATTATCTATTTCTTCTCCATCTAAGTAACCATCACCATCTGTGTCAGGCTTAAGTAAATTAGTGTTAAATCTTAGTTCAAAATAATCACTTAAACCATCATTGTCTTGATCATTATCTTTTAAACTGACTTTTAGAGGATTGTGAGGTGAAAATCCAGAATTTAACTCTTGCCAGTCACTATAGCCGTCACCATCAGTATCCCCATTATTAGGATCAGTAAAATAAATTTCTTCTTCATCAATATTTTTAATACCATCATTATCAAAATCATCAAAATTAGCTAAAACTGTTGGAGTTAAAAATATGAAAAATATCAAGAAGAAAGAAAAGAAAAAATAATACTTTTTATTCATAATTAATTTAAAAAATTATCTATTTTATATTTTAGCATAAATCGTAATAAAATTTAATAAAAATAAGCAGTCATTTAAAACTGCTTATTTTTAGGATCCCTATAGTTTTATATAAATTCTAAAACTCTGCATTTTTAGGAGTACGGGCAAACGGAATTACATCTCTGATATTAACCATGCCGGAGATATACATTATGAGTCTTTCAAAGCCTAAACCAAAACCAGCATGCTTAACTGAACCATACTTACGTAAATCTAGATACCATCGATAATCTTCTTCCTTTAAACCCATTTCTTTAATTCTTTGCACTAAAATATCATAACGCTCTTCTCTTTGACTTCCCCCGATAATCTCACCGATTCCTGGAACTAATAAATCCATAGCCGCCACAGTTTTACCATCATCATTTTGCCTCATATAAAAGGCTTTTATATCCTTAGGATAATTACTTACAAAAACTGGCTTTTTAAAAATCTTTTCAGTAATATATCTTTCGTGTTCAGTTTGCAGATCAATTCCCCACTCTACTGGATAATTAAACTTTTCTCCACTTTTCTTTAACTGATCTATTGCTTCACTATAGGTTAATTTAGCAAAATCCGAACTAACAATATTTTCTAAACGTTCTTTTATACCACTGTCAATAAACTTATTAAAAAATTCCATTTCTTCTGGCAATTCCTTAAAGGCAGAGTTTATTAAATATTTAATCATTTTTTCCGCCAAAGTCATATCAACTTTCAAATCAGCAAAAGCCATCTCCGGCTCAATCATCCAAAATTCAGAAGCATGTCGAGTCGTATTAGAATTTTCAGCTCTAAAAGTAGGACCAAATGTGTATACTTTATTTAATCCAAAAATTAAAGCCTCTGCTTCTAATTGTCCACTAACAGTCAAGCCCGTCTTCTTGCCAAAAAAATCTTGGCTATAGTCTATCTCACCATTTTCTTTTTTAGGTAACTCTTTATTTAAATCAAAGGTATTTATATTAAACATCTCACCTGCCCCCTCAGCATCACTACTGGATATAATTGGAGTATGAACATAAGAAAAACCCTCTGCTTTAAAAAACTCATGAACAGCTTGACTAAGAACTGACCTCAACCTAAACACTGCGGAAAAAGTATTGCTCCTTGAACGTAAATGAGAAATTGTTCGTAAAAACTCAAAACTATGCCTTTTTTTTTGCAAAGGATAGTCTTCTTTGGCTTCCTGAATGATCTCAATTGCTTCAGCTTTTAATTCAAATTCTTGTCCGGCTGCAGGAGATTTAACTAAAATACCTGACACCTCTATTGAAGAACCAATGTTTAATTTTTCAAGGATAGAAAAATTAGATAAATTATTATTAAAAACTACTTGCAGTCCTTTAAAAAAAGTACCATCATTTATTTCCATAAAACCAAACTCTTTAGAGCTTCTTATGGTTTTAACCCAAGCTCTAAGACACAATTCTTTACCGAGATACTTATCAGTACTCCGATAAAAATCTTTAATCTCTTGATAAGACATAGTGTTTTTATTAATAATTATATAGTTATAATATATAATAATGACTATTTTTACAAGGTAAATTAAAAATTAAGCTTTAATTATTGACTTATAAGCAAATATTTCCTACAATACAATAATTATCTTGAACGTTAACAATAAAATACAAAACGATGAAAAATAAATTTAAAATTTTATTTATAAGCCTGCTACTTATTAGTCTAAGTTCTCAAGCGCAAAAAGTGCGTTATGCCAATTACTGGTTATGGCCAAAAATCTCAAAAAATAAAGTTGAAGAAATAGCAAAATATGATTTAGTTATTTTAGATAACGAAAATATTTTCAACAATAAAGAAGCTATGTATAAATTAAAAGAAATTAATCCTAATATAATTATACTTTGCTACTTTAACTCTATGGAAATTTTTGATTCTGAACATTTAAGTCTTTATAAAGACAGACCCTTTGCTTCAACAATATATAAATACTTATCCACTACCAATAAATGGTGGTTAAAGAATTATAAAAGAGAAATTATACGCTTTGACGAAAGACAGCTCATGCTCAACTTGAGTAGTAAAAGTGAGAGTTTCTATGTTAGTTATTTTGATAAAAAAATGCAATACTGGGAATTTATAACTCAAATGCACCTAGATTGGGTATTAAAAGATAGTATTTGGGATGGAGTTTTTGAGGATAATTTTGAAACAGTAGAATGGTTAGCCTTAAAAAACGAAAAACAAGGGGTAGACATTGACTGCGACGATAAAGCCGATAAACAAAAACAAATTTCCAAATTTTGGCAAACAGGTCTAAGTGAAAGGCTTAAAATGATTTTAAAGAATAAGCCTAACTACATAATTATGGGTAATAAAGGTAAAAATTTTTTACCTGAATATACTCATGGAAAAATGTTTGAAAATTTTCCTGATATATATTTAACTCATGACTTTGAAAATTACAATCAAAATATGCAGAACGCTCTAGAAATAGATACTGCAGTAATATTCAACGTTGTCGATACAAATCACTACTACCTAGCTTTTGCCTCAGCTATGCTACTTGATAAGCCAGTGTACTTATCCGTAGGACAGCAAGATATCTGGCGCGATTATTATCTCGACCCTAAAGACTTTGGTAAGGCGGTAAGCGAGGCTACGACTAAATTCAATCGAAAGACGTATAATCGTCAGTTTGAAAAAGGTTACATCACCATCATTTCAGGAGATGATAAATACAGCTCAATTTTATATAAGATCATTCTTTACAAGAACGATAAAATTATAAAAATTGAAGGATCAATATTAAAACAAAAACCTGATCCAATAGAATAATATAAAGCCGGAAAATTAAAACCGGCTTTTTTTATTAATAAATACAATACAGAACTTATTATTATTATTTTTCTAGAAAATTATTAGTATGATTATTTAAACTAAGAAAGGCTCCTAGAACTAACCAAAGAGACCATTGCAAAGCTGTGTCATTTAAAATATTATCTCCTAGACTAGTAACTGATAGTGATATAACAATAGCTATTAAGAAAAAATTAAAATACTTAATACGAATAGGTTGATCTAGTTTATGTTTTTTAAATAACTCTAATATTAAAGTAATTAAAAATATTAAATAAATAGATAAGCCAATATATCCTGTTTCTAAAAGAACTTTAAGATAATCATTATGAGGTTCAATTGAGCCAAGATGTGGATCCCTGTTAGCAGCTATAACTAAACTAGCATTATCCAAACCATAACCCAGCCACGGTCTGTCTTGAGAATATTTCCACAAATCTTTGTAAAGCTCTAAACGCCAAGAAATAGATGAATCATAATCATTGACTTCAAAGGAATTATTAACTCTAGACTGCAAAGATGAAACACTGGCATAAATTAAAATGAAAAATAAAATTGAAATTATTAAAATTTTTCTAAACTTAAAAACACCTATTACAATTAAAAATAATATTAAAGCCAACCAGGCCCCTCGCGTATAAGTAGCTACTAAAGGCACAAAAAATAATAAACCTAAAAAAGCATAAAAGTAACTAAGAATATTTTTTTTAAAACCATAAAGAAAAATAAATAGAGCAATAGCAATAACAAAAAATAAATAGAAAGCTAGCATATTTGGATGAGCAAAGGTAGCAGCTAAACGTCCTTCTTGATCAGCAAAAATACTCCCACTATAGATAATGTGGTAAATACCAATAAGCGAGGGAATTAAAGCAGAAATTAAAATAGCTTTTAATATTTTAGTAAGATTGGAAGCTGAATTTATCAATATAGAGCCTAAAATAAAAAAAGAAAAAATACTTAAAAATCTAACTACCTCTCTTATACTACTCATATAATCAATACTAACTAAAAAAGAGATAATGCTGATAGATAAAAACATTAACCAAACCCAAAAAATTTTCATATTCAAACCCTTTTCTTCAATTCTTTTAATACCAATCTTAAAAGAAATATATATCGCTAAAAAAATTACTAGTATACCAGCTAGAGAAGCTAAATTAAGCTGTAGGCCACCTAGGCTAAATACCTCATCAAAAGTAAATATATCTAGAAGAGGTCTAATAACTATAAAAATTAAAACTCCCTTTAAAGGATAAAATAGACTAAAAATAAATACTGTAAATATGAGAAAAGCTAACACGCCTAGAAATAAATTAAATTGAACAAAAAAATACAACAAAAAAAACAATATCAAAGAAATTATTATTAATAGGCTTAAACTTTTATTAACCTTTTCTTTTTTTAAATTATTAAACATTAAACTTAATTTATTTTTATTACATTATATCAGTTAAACTTAAAAAATAAAAAATGTAAAGGATAATTAATAGTGTAGAAATAAAAAAACCCTAGATTTTTTATAATAGGGTTTAATATAATTAGACTCACACCTTAATAAATCCAGGCCCTTATCTGTTTGCTAGTCGATAAATTTTACTATATTTACTTTTACTTAAAAAAGAAATCTTCAGTTTTTATTTTCCGTATTTTTATAGATTTTTCTTCAAAAACAGTCTCCTCGAGAAAAATATAAGTAATGCAACTAATTGCCTTCCTAAAATGTACAACAATAAATGCAATTTCAAAGAAATATACTACTAAACATAGCTGAATGTCAAATGAAAACCCTTTGTCTCTTGACAATAATAAATAAATTGTTTATAATAATATATTGAATTAAATATTATAGATAAATAAATATGAATAGACACAATTTCATTCATTTAATCAAAAGTAAATTTTTAAATATTATTTTCATAATAGCAGTTTTTTTAGTAATTGCTGCTCTGTTTACTTTTTTACAACCTTTAAAATATAAAGCGGAAAATAAAATACTAATTGAACAAAATATTAATAAAATAGATCCTTATAACATCGCTAAGATTAATGATTACTATAGTAGTTTAATTAAGGAAGTTGTTCTCTCAGATACTTTTTTTGTTCAAATATTAAATAATAACAGTAAAATAGATAAAAACTATTTTAATGTTGACACTAAAAAACAAACTAAATTATGGCAGGAAACAGTAGCGGTAGAATTTTCCGAAGCTGGTACTTTAAAGTTAAAAGCGTACCATCCTAACCCGGCTCAAGCTAAAGAGATACTTCAAACTATTAATAATTTACTGGTAAATAAAAACAGTAACTTTGAAACTATAGATAAAAGTATAGAAATAAAAAACATAAATCAAATTTTTATTTCCGATTATCCAGTTAAGCCAAATATTATTAAAAATTTTATTTTTGCTTTAATTCTGGGATTTATTACTACCTTATTATATATATATTATTTAACTGAAAATAATTTATCAACCAAAAAAACTGACAATAGAAAAAATTATATCCCTGTTAATATAAATAATAAAATCAAAAGTGATAAACAATCAGATAGAGAAATAGATAGTAACAACATTAAAGACCATAAAGACATTAAAGAAAAAAAAGAATATAATCAAGAAAACTATAATTCTCGTTTAAATAGCAATGAAGATATGGATAATAAAGAAGGAAGCTTAGAAGAAAATGAAAGTATAGACCCTAACAAAATAGAAAATAAAGCTGATATTAACAATTTATTTAAATAGTTTTTTATATAATAACTTTTTATTCATTAACAATTAAATAAAGAAAGGCCGAACAATGAAAACCAGAACATGGATTATGATTGCAGCAATTGTTGTATTATTGGGTTATGTAGTTTACCTATTAATCGATAGGAACGATGACTCTACCCAAGAAGTAGTTAAAACCGAACTCCTAGAAAAGGATGCTAGTTCCGAACTTAAAAATTCGGAAGAACTAATAGAAAAAAATCCTGGGATAATTACCGTTGACCCAAATTCCAGTATTAAGGCGACTCCGATAGCCTCGCTCATGACCATAAAAAATATTGACAAAGTTATGTTCACTGGCGATGCGGGATTTACTTTTTTAGAGACTACCCGGGGCAACATCCCAATCTTTTATTTTAAAGAAGACCTTGTAGAAAAAGCTGGAAGAACCGGGGTTGTACCTCAATTATACAAACCTAAAGACGGACAGGGTACAATGGACTTCAATAAGAGAGGGGAATATTACTACGTTATTGATGATGGTAAAAAAATCGTCCTCGCCCCTGGAAATGAAGCCTTAATTACCGGCAATGCCTACTTAGGCATTAAACCCAATGGTCACGAAGCATGGCTCGCTTACGAGCTAGAAGCTCAGGGGTATGCTGAAGTAAACGGAACAGCTAAGTTATGGTACAACGAAAAAACCAAGGGAACAGATTTTGCAACCCTTATAAAGGGTTACAAGTTTCTATATTAGGAACTTAAAAAAACAAACAGGCTCTCAAAATAGAGAGCCTTTTTTTATATAAATAGAGAAAATTTAAAAAAATTAAAATATATAATTTTATTCTACTGTAACTGATTTAGCAAGATTTCTAGGCTTATCAACATTCAAACCTTTTAAATCAGCTATATAGTAAGCTAAAAGCTGTAGAGGTATAGTAGATATTATTGGAGACAACTCTTCATTACTTTTTGGTATTTTTATAAAATAATTAGAAAGCTTTTTAATTTCAAACGAATCTTTATCCGATATAGTTATAATTCTACCTCCCCTAGCCTTTACTTCTTGCATATTAGAAATTATTTTTTCAGACAAACTATTATCTGTAACTATAAAAACAACAGGCATATCTTTATCAATTAAAGCAATTGGCCCATGTTTTATCTCAGCCGCTGGATAACCTTCAGCATGAATATAAGAAATTTCTTTTAATTTTAAGGCACCCTCTAATGCCACAGGAAAATTGAGTTGTCTGCCCAAATAAAGAAAATTCTTAGAATCTTTAAACTTGAAAGCTATTTTTTTTATTTTTTCTTTAAGACGTAAAGTTTCTTCTACTATTTCAGGTAACAAACATATTTTTTTTAGTAGTTCGGAATCTAAAATAAAACCTTTTTGTTGTCTTAAATATAATGCTAAGAGTAGAAGTGCTAATACTTGAGAACTAAAAGCTTTAGTGCTAGCTACCCCTATCTCTGGTCCAGCGTAAAGATAAATACCACTACTTACTTCTCTGGAAATAGTAGAGCCAATAACATTTACTACGCCTAAAGTATTAGCTCCCTTACTTTTAGATTCTTTTAGAGCAGCTAAAGTGTCAGCGGTTTCACCTGATTGAGAAATGACTATCATTAAATCTTTGTTTGAAATAATTGGTTCTCTATACCTAAACTCTGAAGCATAATCAACCTCTACCACAATTCCCGCTAATTTTTCTATGTAATGTTTAGCTATTAGAGCACTGTGCCAACTAGTACCACAAGCGGTTATGATAATACGAGATAGATTTTTAACATCAACGTCAATACTTAATTTTACTTTACCATCTTTTATTCTACCTCTTATAACATTAGCCAAAGTCTCTGACTGTTCAAATATTTCTTTTAACATAAAATGTTTAAAACCTTTTTTCTCAATTTGCTCTATATTCCATTTAATTTCTTCTATTTCAGGGTCTATCTCTTTCCCTTTTGAGTTTTTAACCACATAACCTTTCTCTGATAAAATCGCCAACTCTCCATCTTTTAAATAGATTACTCGCTTAGTGTGATTTAAAAGAGCTGGAGTATCTGAAGCTATAAAGGTTTCTTTGTCCCCTACTCCCAGAACTAAAGGAGAACTTAAACGAGCACAAATAATTTTCTTCTCCTTGGCACATATAACTGCTAATGCATAGGAACCTCTTACTAACTTCAAAGCTTTAATTAAAGCTTTTTCTAAATCCCCTTGATAAAATTTTTCAATTAAATGAGCTAAAACTTCCGAATCAGTCTCAGAAATAAAAACATGCCCCTCTTTTTCTAAAATTTTTCTTAAACTACTATGATTTTCAATAATTCCGTTATGAACTACTGCTATTTGTTTATCACAGCTTAAATGCGGATGAGCATTAATCTCATTAGGCTCCCCATGGGTAGCCCAGCGAGTATGAGCAATACCCAAATTAGAATCAAATTTTTCAAAAACCAACTGACGTTCTAAAAACTCTACTTTACCTTTTCTTTTTAAAGAAAAAAGCTTATCCTCCTTTTGACAACAAAATCCAGCACTATCATAACCTCTATATTCTAACTTTTTTAATCCGTCAACTAGTATCCTTAATGCTTGTTTTTGTCCTATATAACCAACTATTCCACACATATATTAAAATTAATTATAATTTTTTTACCAAAAAGATAGATTAACTAATAAATAAATTTAAAACTGTTACTACTTACTAATAATAATTTTTCTAAACACATTATAATAACCATTACTAAACCAATTTTATTAGTATTTATAAGAAATTCTTCAAAAATATAAAAGAATAAAAATAAAAAATATTACATTTAAAGTATATAACAAAAAAATAAAAAAAGCATGTTTTTTTAAACATGCTTTGTAAAAATATCTTATTACTAAATTTGGAAATTTTTTAAAACAATTGATTGATAAATATCCAAATAAAATTGTGACTGTTCAATCTGACCAATTTCATTCTCATTATCACCAAAACGAACAAAAATTGTTCCATTAGACTCAATAAAATTATCCAAATCCACGGAAACTTGACTCCAACCCGTCCCTCCAAGAAATTGAGTATAAACTTTAACCCAATTTTCATTATCAGAACTATACTCAAACCAAGGATTGTTTAAATTGTCACCACAATATTTTAATGAGTTGACGTAAAAAATCCCTTTATTAGAATCCTCATCAATAGAATAACGTAAAACGTCATCCCAATCCAAATCCCCTGGTAAAATATTACTAATTTGGTTCAAAGGTAAAAATTCAGCATCTTTCAATGTAGAAAGTAACATGTCACTACTTTCATCATAATGAATACATTGCGATAAATCTGCTTCTTGATAATCTTTACCGTAAGTCCATTGCAATAATTGATTATAGCCCGTGACAGTAAATATTCCATATTCTTCACCTCTAATTTCTTCAAATCTCTCAAAAGGAAGTTTATCAAAACACTGGTTACTAAAAATACCATAAAAATATTCACCCGCAATAGCAGGGCAATAAGATAATCTAGCTCCTATTTCATAAATAAATTGACCAGACGAATCTGGTCCTAAGACTGAACATAAAATAACCTGTTCAGCTTCAAAAAATCCAGATCCAGGCTCTACGACCTCTATGTCCATGAAAGCATAATCTTCGTTACCCAGAGAATCAACTACCATTAACATGATTTGATAATTACCTATATCTTCGTATTTATAAGCAAATTTATCATACCCTGTTATTTGAGCGCCTCCGTTATCCCCCATAAACCAAGTAAAAATTGATGGGTCGTTTCCTTGAGACTGACTGGCATCAAAAACACCATACATATCCTTTTCCAGAATATTCTCACCAGAGCCCTTAAATTTCAAAACTGCAGTAGCTAAACTTTCTGGCTTTTGCAAATCTACTAATTTTTCCTTCTGACAAGAAGCAAAGACTAGCACAAGTAAAGCGGTAAATAAAATAACTAAAAAAGCATTAATTCTGCTTTTAATACTAACTCCTTCAACATTCTTTTTCATTATTAATTTTGGTATTAGTTAAACAATAGATTTATTTAATTTTAAATATCAATAAATTATTGTAATATATATATTAAATAATGTCAATAATAAAAATCAAATCTGTCAATTACCAACAGAAATGTCATACCTATTCTTTCAACAGAAATGTCATACCTGAGAGAATATGTTAATTTTTAAATCTTTAATTCTTTATTAGTGTATTGCGTATTACTAATTCTAAAACTTCTCCAAGGATGATTAATTGGTGGAATATATGATGTTTTGTGTTTAGTGATAGCTAGTAATTTAACTTCTATTTCTTTAACAGGTTTAGCTGGTAATTCTTTAAAAGTCAGATATTTATCTCCGTGATTAGTTTTTTTACAAATACAAACAGAATTGTCTAAATGCTCCTCTACAACAACCTCATCTTTTTTGTAGACAGTAGTTATTTGTGTTTCATCTAGTTGTAAGTATCTATTTTTATATTGAACCACAAAGTCATTTCGTACTTTTCTTAATTCTTTGACTGAAAATATATGATCTAAATTATTAATTTCTTTTTTTACTAGCTTGGTGTGCAGATTTCCTTCTTTTTTAGCTACAACATTAAATCTCTTACTAAATTCTGGAATAAACCCTTTCTTAATAAATTCATTAGCATCTTCAACGGTATTTATCTTTGCTAACCTTAATTCTTTAACTAATCTGTCTTGAAATGTCTCATTCATACGCTCTACACGACCCTTGGCTTGTGGTGAGCCAGCAAATATTACTTTAATACCTAACTCATCTTCCATAGCTCTTTTAAACTGTGTTTTAAATTCTTTATTATCTTCAGCGTTTTTATGATTTACCTTGTAAGTACTGAACTTATCTACATAAATAGACACTGGCTTACCTCTCTTTTTTATATAATCCTTCCAAAATAGAAACACTGCTTTAATACTTTCATTCTTAGCTAATTTAGCCGTTGGCTCTCCTGTGGCGTCATCTACAGATAGTAGCAAGCACTGCTCTTCTTCTAATCCCTCATCTGTAGACCTGCTTTCTAACCAATTATGATATGAGCCATCAAATTGATTCATTTCTCCAAAATACTCTTTTCTTTCTCTTTGGGTAAAATGTTTTTTGTTTTCGTTTCTTGCTTTAACAGTACTTAATCCGCTACTGATTCTGATTCTTCTAATTGTAGAATAACTTAATGAAATTTTATGCATTTTTGTTAATTTCTCATAAGTTAGTTGTGAGGTAAAATCAGAATAATTCTCTTCTGCTATTTTCACTATTTCATCTACTAACTCGCTATTTGTTTTCGTATTACTTTCCCGACCCCTGCTTCTATGAACAACTCCTTTAATGCCATTTTTTTTAACTCTAGCTTTTAGTCTCTTTATTTGTCTAACAGAGAGGCTTAACTTAATAGACGCCTGAGTGCCATTTATCTTTTTGTTTATTAAATCTTTAATAATGTCATATCTCCTGCTTTCTTTGTTTGTCATAATTATTAGTTCTTTTCTCATAGTATTTAGATTAGTTAATAATCTTAAATACTAGCAGGTATGACATTTCTGTTGAACATCTACTATGACATTATCACTGACAACTAACAGGAAAACTAGAAATAAGTTATTTTTTATTTAGTTTTTTAAAATAATATGTTGTTATAAATAAAACAAATTATTATTCTTTACAAAAATTTTTTTTTTTGTTAAGATTATTTTTAGTTAGCTTTTTAAAAGCTTAATTTATAGTTATATTTGGAGCGGTAGTTCAGCTGGTTAGAACGCCTGCCTGTCACGCAGGAGGTCGCGGGTTCGAGTCCCGTCCGTTCCGCATTCAATAAATCGTCTTTTAGGCGATTTTTTGATATAGTTAAAACTATTAAGTATTTAATATCTACATATGAAAGCAAGTGAGATTAGCACAGAGCATGCAAAAAAGAATAAACTGTTTTATTTCGTAGCTAATTTAATAGTTTATCGAGAGGAAGATAAGCGCTGTTTAATACTGAAGAGAGGCGACGACGAGAAAGTGCATCCAGGGAAATATTGCTTTTCTGGAGGAAAATTAGAGTGGGAAGACTTTGACATAAGTAATCCTACTAGAATGAACGGAAATGTATATGATTTTGAAGGAGCGCTAGAAGATCTTCTCAGAAGAGAAACATTTGAAGAATCTGGCTTGCAGGTAGAAGATGATTTTTATTATATTAACAGCACTGGATTCGTCCGACCCGATGGTATACCAGTGATGATGCAAAAGTTTACGGCTAAATACAAAGAAGGAGAGATTAAGATTGAAGAGGGGGCTATTGCAGGCTATGCTTGGGTCAATAAAGAAGAAGTCATGACATATAATTGCATCGACGGGATAAAAGAAGAGGTTATTCAGACAATAGAGCTGTTTGAGTAATTTTAAAATAAGTTATAATACAGTCTACTACATTCCGTATTAAAAAGAAATCGCCTTTTGGGTGGTTTTTTGGTATAATAAATTTATAATAAATTTATGTCAGAATAATTTGAGTGGAAAGAAGAGTTTAGTGTCTCCGTTGAAGAGATAGATGAACAACACAAGAAACTAGTAGGACTTATTTCTAGACTTTTTGCGGTCGTTAATCAGACTCAAGGCAAGAAAGAAACAGAGAGTATTATACAAGAATTAATTGCATATACTAAGTACCACTTTTCTACAGAAGAGAAATATTTCAAGAAGTTTAATTATAAATATAAGGATGAGCATATTAAACAACATCAAGGATTTGTCACAAAGGTTACTGCTTTGAAAAAAAAGTGCATGGAAGATGAGATTGCGGCTAGATTTGAGCTAGTGGACTTCTTAGAAGACTGGCTCATACACCACGTGACAGGAGCTGACAGGAAATATATCAAATGCTTTACTGAGAATGGCTTGAAATAAGTATATTGTTTATACATATAAAGAAATCGCCTTTTGGGAGATTTTTTGTTACAATAAGAATATGAAAAATATTCTAATAGCAACTAACAATAAGGGGAAAGCAGAAGAACTAAGAAAGATTTTTAAAGGAACTAATTTTAATGTTAAGTTTCTTTTTGATTTTCCAGAAACTAGATGTTTGGATATTATTGAAGATGCGGATAGTTTTAAAGGTAATGCTTTGATCAAAGCTAAAATTGTGGGAGATAAATTAGATATTATTACCTTGGCAGACGATAGTGGAATCTGTGTGGATTATTTAAACGATGCCCCAGGTATATACTCTGCTCGTTATTCAAAAGAGGGCGATGATAAGAGTAATTATGAAAAGCTGTTAACAGAATTAGACGGAGTACCCTTTGAAGAACGCAATTGTTATTATCGATGTGCCGCAGTTATTTATGACCCTAAAACTAAGTTTGTTAGCACATCTTTTGGAGATTGGCATGGAAAGGTGGCAACGGAGCCAAGGGGAAGTAAAAGTTTTGGTTATGCCCCTGTTTTTCTAGCGAGAGAATTTAATTATAAAAAAACCAATGCAGAATGTAATCACGATGATTTAATTGAGATAAATCATCGCGGTAAAGCCTTTCGTCAGGCAATCGACACATTAGAGGAGTATTTAAAATAAGTTATAACACAGTCCACTATGTTCTGTAAAATAAAGTTACCTATACTGGGTAATTTTTTGTTATCATTTCACATAGTAACGGGACGACTATATTTTTTTAAAAGATTTTGATATTATTGATCTATGGAGAATAAACATTTCAAAAATAATACAAATTATTCTGGGATTAACTTAAAAAACGTTTGTTTAGAGTGCAAAGAGGGCGAGGATGTTAATTTTAGAACCTCTTCATTTGTGGGCGTGACAACTTCAATATTAAATATAGATAATTTCGGATTTATTAAATCAAAGATGGTAAAAAGCAATCTGTCTAATGGTAGACTAGAGAAATGTTATTTTAAAAACAGTGTAGTAGTTGATTGCAAGCTTACGGGAGTTATTTGTGCTGAAGGGAGGTTAAATGGCACAGAGTTCATAAATAGCAAAATAGATTTAGCTAATTTTTGTTTAACAGATTTAAACAGCGTTAGTTTTAACAATTGCGTTTTAACAGGAGCTGATTTTCAAGGAACTAAACTAAAAAATGTAAAATTTATAGATTGTGATTTGAAAAATGTAAATTTTTCTCAAGCTGAATTAAAAAAAATTGATTTAAGAGGGTCTGATATTACCGGGATTAAAATAGAGATGGACAGTTTTAAAGAATTAACCATCAATCATGCTCAGGCGGTTTATATAGCAAGCTTGTTGGGTATGAATATTAAATCTTAATATTTTTATATAAATCTATAATACAGTCCACTACGTTCCGCAGTTCGCAATAAAGCGAGGTTAAAGCTTCACCTTTATTTTATCTAAAGGATTTTTGCTCAGTTTGAGAGTTGCAAAATTGTCTACATAGGGCTTCGTAACCATTTCAAAATATTCGCCCCATTTATTTGCTGAAATTAGTAGATTTTAATCACTTAATAATCCTTCACAAGTTAGTTGAGTTAAACTGAATTTTTTAATTTTTAGATCACCTATCTTCTTTCTAATGTTTTCTAATACTTTTTGTTAATTTTTTGGGATTTCTTCTTCACAGTTTTTTACTATCTCATCATATAGTTGAGTAAATTCTGAAATGATATCATAATTATCTAACATTTCATTCTTTCTTATCAATACTAATTAGAGAACCGAAACTAGCATAATAAATAAGTCCAGGATATACAAAAAAAATTTTTACTTATCAATCTTTTATTATTGGTAAATATAGAAAGATTGTAATTTTTTGAATGGTTTATGTTATAATAAATTTATATAATTAAACTTATAAATATGAGTATTTTTTTAGAAAAATTAAACAATTTTAAACAAAATAACATCGATGCAAATAGACGTATTACGTTTAATGATAATCAAGAGCAGGTAGGTGAGATTGAAAAAGAAATTTCAAGAAATTTAAAAGAAAGAATTAAAAAAGAGCACATTGATAATTTTAAATTTGTGATAAAACAAATAAGCGATAATTTTGATAAAGCTATAGATAGTAAAGATCTGGAAGAAATTAAAGAGAGTAAAAAATTATAAAAGGTCATGAAAATTATTTGGGTGAAAAATACAGAGATAGTGAGAGCGAAAGGGATTATATGCTTTTAGTTCAAGCTGCAATAAAAATTTTAGAAGACAAAATTATTATGACACTTTAAGCTAATTGAGATTGCTCACATTTTTTTAAGGAATTTTTATTTTAAACAATATACGCTAGGGTGTGAATAAGTCTATTGTGAGGAATCATTTATGAAATAAAGTTGTTGATTATTATTAAATATAGTAATTAAATTGATTATACTGAGTATATCCTCCCGATATATTTTAAAGTTTGTAAAATTATGGTTATAAGCCATATTTCTAGACATAACGAACAACTGTATCAATTTAACCTTATCCAATTTTTGTTTTATGTCATGGAATATTCCTAATTAGCAAGGTTATCTTTATAGGTGAAGATTCTGTAGTTAATATTTTATTGTGAAAACTGGATTCATCTTTTTTAAAAGTATTATTATACTAGAATATGGATAATTTTCTTTAGTGATCATTTGTAAAAATTTTTTTTTATGATAAGATTAATTATCAAATAAATTTTTGTTCATTAAAATATGTTTCACTAAAATTTTTATGTTATGAGACCTTGTATAATTCTTCCTATCGATGGTAAATCTGGCCATTCAATTTTAACAGCTATAGAAGTGGTTATGAAAGACCCTGTAGCGCGTTCTCTTATTAGTCATGTTAAATTAAATGATGTTTTACATGATGACTTATTTTCCAGTACCGATTTGGTGAAAGAAGTAATAAAGCTTTTAAAGAGACTAAAATCAAAAGCAAAATTATTTTTAGATTTTAAAATTGCTGACACTAGTGGTACTAATGCCAATACTTTAAAGCGCTATCAGGAATTCGAGCCTGACATTGTAACTATTCGCAGTGACTGTAGTTTTAAAGGTTTTTTAGCCGCTAAGCAGGCGTTACCTAATACTAAATTAGCCTTAGTTAGCGTTCTTACAGATATGAGCGAAGAAGAGTGTTTACGACGCTTTAACATGACACCGTCAGAGAAAATTATTCGTGATATGCGGGTTTTGTGGACTGAAGCAAAAATGTACACTAAAAATGGCGAGGCTCCTTTTGAAATGGTAGTGTGTTCTCCCTTAGAACTTGAAAGTCTGGGTCAATATTGGGGTGACAAGTTTCAGTTTATTGTTCCAGGCATAAGAGATTCTTGGATGTTGCAGGGTCAGCAAAGAAGAACTATGGGTGTTAAAGACGCTCTTGATGGGGGGGCAGATTTTGTAGTGATGGGTTCGCAGATGACTAAAGGTAATTTGGGAAATAAAGTAAGTGCGGAAATAAGTCGTAAAATGACAGTAGTAGAGATTCAAAAAAGCTGGAGAATAAAATTGCTTCCCGGTGATTTTTTAGGAACCTTGAAAAATTTTAAAGGTTATTATTCTGGTACTACAGAAGGGCCGTTGGTTGCCTATGCTGGAGATTATGATGCTGGAGAAGATAAAAGAAAAAATTATGTAGGTTTCCAGTATGTTAATTTATCAGTTTTTGAACAGTATCCTAATGTGTTACGTTATTTTGTTTTAGAATTAGCTGATAAAATTAGAAGTGTTGGACTAGATCCCGAAGTTGTTGTTGGTGTGCCTACGGGTGGTTCGTACTGGGGTATATTTTTAGCCGATGCCTTAAATTGTAGATTTG